>Ga0209211_10007447_pt1 | contig 15359 bp, 16 predicted proteins | sample RifGroA2_FD_183992 | JGI IMG/M metagenome (GOLD analysis project Ga0209211, IMG submission 183992) | Groundwater microbial communities from Rifle, Colorado, USA - Groundwater A2 (SPAdes) (version 2) | ecosystem: Environmental > Aquatic > Deep subsurface > Groundwater | place: Rifle, Colorado... | reverse complement strand
ATTGTCTGACAAAATCAAGCATAACAACTTGACATGCCAGCAGATAATTATCCATGAAGCTGCGATTGCCGAGCTTGAGCACCAGGCAAACCAGGGAAAAGCAGTAGGATTTCTTGGACTGGATGAAATAAAAAGGATTAGCCTTTTGTCTAAAGAGAAGAAATTTGAGCTGATTTTCAAAGGCCAAAGGCCAAAGCCAATTGAAATAAAAAACGCTTCATTGGGAGAAATTGACTCAATGATTAGGCAGCTTGCGCATGATGAAGATGCAACCCTGATTACTTCTGATAAAGTGCAAAGCGAGGTTGCCATAGCAAAAGGGATGAAATGTATTTACTACAAGAGGCTGGAAAAGGGATTAAGAAAATTAAAGCTTGAGAGGTTTTTTGACGAAACTACTATGAGCGTGCACTTGAGAGAGAATGTTGTTCCGATTGCAAAGAAAGGAACACCCGGGCATTGGGAATTTAAGGAGCTGCGAAAGGCTTTGCTGAAACAAGAGGAAATCCAGGACATTTCAAGAGAGATTATTGAGGACGCAAAATTAAGAAAAGACGGTTTCATTGAAATCGAAAGGGCCTGCTCAACAATTGTTCAGCTTGGAAGCTTCAGGATTGTCATAACAAGACCCCCGTTTTCTGACGGATGGGAGATAACAGCAGTTCGTCCTGTTAAGAGATTAAGCCTTGACGAATACAAGTTAAGTGAAAAACTTCACAAGAGAGTATCAGAGCAGGCAGAGGGAATATTGGTTGCTGGCGCTCCTGGAATGGGAAAGACAACTTTTGTCGCGGCTCTTGCTGAGTTCTATGCCAACCAAAATAAGATAGTGAAGACTATTGAGGCCCCAAGAGACTTGATTTTGCCGGAGAAAATAACGCAATATGCCATTTCATACGGCGATGCAGAGGAAATCCACGACATCTTATTATTGTCAAGGCCGGATTACACGATTTTTGATGAGATGAGAAACACAAAAGATTTCAAATTATTCGCAGACCTTAGATTGTCTGGAGTTGGAATGGTTGGGGTTGTGCACGCAACATCTCCTGTTGATGCAATCCAGAGATTCCTTGGAAGGGTTGAGATGGGAGTCATTCCGCAGGTTATTGACACAGTTATTTTCATCAGAAACGGCGAAATTCAAAAAGTGCTTGCGCTGAAGATGACAGTCAAAGTGCCGTCTGGAATGACAGAAGAAGACTTGTCAAGGCCAGTCGTCGTAATTGAAGATTTTGAGACTGACAGGCTGGAATATGAGATTTATTCTTATGGAGACCAGACTGTTGTTGTCCCGGTAAGAGGAGAAGGAAAAGAGAAAAGAGGAACCCATAAGCTAGCTGAAAATGCCATAGTGCAGGAATTCGGCAAATACTCGAGGAATGTTGAAGTTGAAGTTCTTTCAGATAACAAATGCGTTGTTTATGTCCCAGAAGCAGACATCGCAAGAATCATAGGGAAGCAAGGGGCAAACATAACTCAAGTTGAGAAAAAGCTGGGAATTGGAATTGACATCAAGAGCATTGATGAAAAATACAAGTCAAGTGAGCCAAAAGGAGCTGCAAAAAACAATGCGGAAGTCCCTTTTGAAATAAATCATAAAAAGAACAATATGCTTATTGAATTGGGGATTGACATGCAGAACAAGGATGTCGATGTTTATGTCGGGCAGGAATTCCTTATGAGCGCAAAGGCAGGAAAAACAGGAGTATTTAAGATAAAGAAATCAAATAATATAGGAAGAAGATTGATGGAAGCTATGAATAAGGGGGAGAAGATAAGATTAGTTATCTAGTTGCAACCCTTTTCTCTAAACTTAAGCCATATGCATGCTTCGCATATCCCTCAAGACTTCTTCTAGTATTAAAGAAGGATGCAAGTTTCATTGATTCTTTAACCAAAGCTTGCCAGTCTGCTCCCTTGAAAGCAGGTTGTATTTTGTGTTCAAGTATCTGTCTTATAGCAGCAGAGTCTGTAGCATAGTTATTACTGTGATTGTCCGGAGCAATTGCAAAGCCATTGCTGCCGTTGTACCCTTCTGCCCACCATCCATCTAAAACGCTCAAATTGACTCCACCATTGGCAGCAACTTTCATTCCACTCGTGCCAGACGCTTCTTCTGGCCTTCTTGGGTTGTTCAGCCATACATCAACTCCACCAACAAGTAGTTTTCCAGCTTCCATCCCGTAATTTGGAATGAATACAGCCTGCATGCCATACTTTTCCCTTAAGTCCCTGCAATGGCCCCAAACTGATTGAATCAATCTTTTAGAACCATTGTCATTTGGAGGTGCTTTCCCGGCATAGATAATCTGAACTCCGTCTTTTGCAATTCTTGCTAAATCATCAAGGTCATGAAAAATTAAATCGGCTCTCTTGTAATGAACACCCCTCCTTGCGAAACCTATCGTCAGTTCTCCAGGCTCAAATTTCATACCTGTTCTTTCATTTATTAGACCAAAAAGCAGCCGCTTTTCAGCGTCATGAGCGGATTGAAACTTTTCATAATCAATGGCATCTGCATGCATAAATTTGGCAGGCTCATCAAAAATGCCCGGAATATTTCTTTCGTACAAATCCGCTTTGGCATGACCCACCCAACTTGGCAAATGAATTCCATTGGTTATTGGAATAACATTCACTCCCTTGAAAATGTCCATTTCTGAAGAAACTTCAGCATGTTTCTTTGATACAGCATTTACACCCCTGCTCAATGCCACTGCAAATTCTGCCGTGCCGAAATAAGGATTCCCATCAAAATGCACAATGTAAGGGAGCAATTTCTGCCATTCTGTTGGCATTGCAGATTTGACTTCGTTGAATTTAAAATGATCAAACGCCGCAGGAACAGGCGTGTGGGTTGTGAACCACATCTTTTCTTTCACTTGCTCTTGGCTTAAGCCCTGATTCAATAGTTCAAGGCCCACAAACGCGCCATGACCATCATTTAAGTGATAAGTCTTTATGTCATAACCCAAATCCTGCAACAGCCGAACTCCAGTTGCATGAACCCTGTACTGGGCAGTTCTGTAATAATCCTTATTTCCACTTCCTTCGTCATAGAGTTTTGCTGTAAGGCCTCTGTCCCATTCCGAATTTTCATGGAGATTTGTCGTTAAGAGGTACAAAGGGATTCCTATTTTCTTGCCCCCAACTACATGCCTATAAACTCCTACCATGACTTCCCTGTTGTTTATATTAGTCTTAGCCTTGTTTTTCAATAACTCAAAACCATGCTCCTCCGGATTAAAGTCAATCGGTTCTTCACTTTGCCAGCCTGTTTCATCAATTACTTGCCTGAAATATCCCTTGTGATAAGCAATTCCCAAACCAATAACAGGCAAGCCCATGTCTGCAGCCTCTTTTAGCCAGTCACCAGCAAGAATTCCTAATCCCCCACTATAGGTGGGCCACCTTTTTTTTAAGCCAAATTCCGCGCTTACAATCGCAACTCTATAAGCAGATGGGTCAAGCATGGCGCTGACATTATTTTTTTGGATTTCCATATTGCAAAGCTCCGAGTTTTGTAAGAAATCGCCTAGAAGAACCCAATCCAACATTAATGTCGGGACATGCAGGAGCCAATTCATCCTTAAGATGCATTTATTTTCCTCTCCTTCTCAAAAATCCCCGCATTAATTGCTTTCCTCAAGAATTCCACTGATATACTTCTTTATATAATTTGTGATTCAGAAAACTTTTTATATATTCCATGAATAGTTTTGCATATGCTCGACATTAAATTCATCAGGGAAAATCCCGACATTATAAGGAAAGACCTTCAGAAAAGGCAGGACAAAGAAAAACTTGAATGGCTGGAAGACCTTCTTAAGAGTGACATCGAGTACAGAAAATTGCTGCAGGAAAACCAGAAACTGAGGCAGAGAAGAAATGAAATAACTGATGAAATAAACCAGCTGAAAAAGCAGGGCAAGGATTTCAAGGGTAAGATTCAGGAAGTAAAAGAGCTCCCGGAAAAAATCAAGCACAGCGACCAGAAAGCTCTGGAGCTGAAGGAAAAGATTGACTATTATTTAATGAGGTTGCCCAATGTTCTGAATGAGTCAGTTCCTTACGGAAAAGATGGCACTGAAAATAAGATCGTGAAAGTTGAAGGGGAAAAACATAAATTTGATTTTGAGCTGAAAGCACATGGTGAGCTTTTACAGAGCCTTGGCCTTGCCAATTTCGAGAAAGCATCAGAGATTTCAGGGCACGGATTCTATTATCTGATGGGAGACATTGCGCTTATGGAGATGGCTCTTGGCCAGTTTGCGGTTGAATTGCTCACAAAAAAGGGGTTTACTCTTGTGCAGCCTCCTTACATGATGAGGCGCAAGCCCTATGAAGGTGTCACTGACTTAAAAGATTTTGAGACAATGATGTACAAGATTGATAATGAGGACTTGCTGCTGATTGCGACTTCAGAGCACCCGATTGCTGCCTTGTTAATGGACGAGGTTTTAGAAGAGAATAATCTGCCGCTGAAATACGTAGGATTTTCTCCCTGTTTCAGGAAAGAGCTTGGAAGCCACAGCATCGACACAAAAGGAATTTTCAGAGTGCATCATTTCAACAAGATTGAGATGTTTGTCTTCTGCAAGCCAGATGAGTCATGGAAGATTCACGAAGAGCTTTTGCACAATGCTGAAGAGATTTACAAGAAGCTGAAAATCCCTTACAGGGTTGTGAATATCTGCACAGGCGACATTGGCATTGTCGCTGCAAAAAAATACGATATTGAGGCGTTTTTTCCCAGGGAGAATTTATACAGGGAAGTCGTAAGCTGCTCAAACTGCACAGCTTACCAGGCAACAAGATTGAACATTAAATTCAGGAAAGGGGAAGAAAAGGAATTTGTGCACACTTTGAACAGCACTGCAATTGCAACAGGAAGGACTTTAAGGGCAATAATTGAAAATTACCAGCAGAAAGACGGCTCGATTAAAGTTCCATCAGTCTTGCAGAAATACCTTGGGAAAAAAATTATAGGAAAAAAGTGAAATGGCAAAAATCCATGGATTAGTTTACATCGGAATCGGGGTTTTTATCGGAGTATTCTCATATATGCTGAACAGGGAGAAACTTATCTTCTTCATTTACATCGGCCTGTTGTTTGTCCTCATCGGATGCGCGAAATTGTTTCTTGGGCTTTTGAATAAAGGCGGTGAAAAGGCAGCAAGAAAAACTCATATTTCACAGCAGGCTCCAAATGCGCAGAACAGGCAGCATCAGGGCCAGCAAAGCCACAAATATTGCCAATCGTGCGGCAATGTTGCAAGAGCACATGATAGTTTCTGCTCAAGGTGCGGGAATAAGATTTAAGATTCTTGATTCCGTTTAGATTAAAGTAATAAAAGCCCCTCCCAGCAGCATAATCGCAGTTCCTGCCAATGCTCTCCTTATTCCTCTTTCCTTGAAATAGAAATATCCGATTAAAATGCTGAACACAAGCGAGCTTCTCTTCAGCGCAATTACATAAGCGACTTTTTCCATTGTCATTGCAATTGATGCTGCAGAAGTCATTAATGCAGATATGAAACCCATCAAGAGGAACGGCCTGAATTTTGACTTGATCTCCACGAATTTTTCCTTTGAATTTGGAATGAGGAAAGGCAGCATCATAATAGACATCACAAAATAGACAAAAGTCGTGTAGAACATGGGATTGGAATAATTGATGCCTGCTTTGAAGAGGCTTGCGGTTATCGCCCATACAAATGAAACCATGAGCACGTAGAAAGAGCCTTTGACAGTGTATAAAGATTTTAGCGGTCCAAGAAATCCTGCGCTTGTCTTTACATTGATTATGTATGCCCCTGCTACAATCAGTATTATCCCTATAAGGCCTGATAAATTCGGCCTTTCTCCGAACATGAAATATGATATTCCTACTAGAAACAGCGGAGTGAAACTCAGCATCGGAAGAGATATCGAAATCTGGCTGGTCTGGAGCGCTCTTCTTAGAAAATATCCGGAAATCAGCAACAGAACTGCATTAAGGGCAGTTACCCAGTAAATGCCTGGATCAACATGATCCGGGAAGTTGAATAATAGGAAAATTACCAGAAAAGGCAAAGCAAGAGCGTGCTGCACGAACAGCAATACAGCAGTATTTGAGTTCTTAAATTCTTTTACCATAGAATACAAAATAGAATCCCCTAAACCGGAGAACAAAGAAAGCGCTGCCCAGAGCATTTTATTCCAGGCTCTTCATAAGCTCTTTTATCGCATCAAGACGGTTTTTTTGGCCGAAAATTGAGGAGCCTGCGACAAAAACATTTGCTCCTGCTTCGTAAGCAGTTCTTATTGTCATTGGAGTTATTCCGCCGTCGACCTCAATATCGAGATGCGGCCTCATCTTCCTTAATTCAGACACTTTTGCCGTCATTGAAGAGATGAATTTCTGCCCCGCCCATCCTGGCTCAACAGTCATTATTAATATCATGTCAACCATGTCAACGTAAGGCAATATTTTTCCCAATGGAGTGTTTGGCTTTATCGAGATTGCGGCCTTCACCTTATGTTTTTTTATGAATTCAATCTGGTGCTTTGGATTCTTGCACGCTTCCTCGTGAATTGTTATTGAATAAGCCCCTGCATCGATGTAGCCTTTTAGATAAGAGTCGCTAGGCTCATGGACCATCAAGTGGACATCAAGTGGAACTTTTGTCTTTATGCTCTTAACAAAATCCGAATCAACAGTAGTTGGAGGGACAAATATCCCGTCCATTATGTCCACATGGATTAAGTCGGAAAATTTTTCTACTTCCCTTATCTCGTCATTTATCTTTGCAAAGTCTGCTGATAGAATTGAAGGCGCTAGCTTTATTTTTGGCATCTGTCACGAGAAAAAATTTAGTTTTTTAAAGTTATTGGTAGATTAGGCTTTCTCTTGTCAGCTTATCAATTTCAGGATGCAGCCTGAATTTGTGCCTTATTTCATCTGGCATTTTGCTTAATTCTTTTGAATCATAATTTCCGAGCACATTCCTGCACAATTGCAGATAATCCAGCTTGTCCGGGTCAACAAACATCAGCTTTGCGGCTATTGCATCGACTTCCACAGGATTTTTCCCTGCTACTGCAAGCCCAAGATTCTCCAATGTCGTGCCTCTTGTAGGGCCGTTCCCTTCCATAGTGTACCTTAAGGCTTCTGTGATGAAATAACAGTCATGGAAAGACTGGATTATCATGTTAACATATTTGATTGCTTCAGAAAGGTGCTTATGGTAACTTGTCTTGTCTGGAAAAGACAATAATCCGTACTGGTTTTTCAGGCAGTTCGTTACCTTTGTGTCCTGGAAACAATGGCTCTTGATTTTGGACAGTGAGATATAGATGCCATTGCAGTCAAACTCTTCCGGAACAATTCCAAGGAACTCTGGAAAGATTTTTTCAGATTCTTTTCCGAATTTTTTTTTGGTTTTCTCTTTTACATACTCTTCCGGAAGCTTCTTTGCTTTTGTTATATTTAATGTTCTGGCATTCCTGAATCTTGAAACAACATTGTTTATCCCGGAAGATTCCATTCCGAGCTCAAACCCTTTTGACTGCCCTTCTTCATTGTAATCCGGCCTGCCTTCATCAATGTTCTTTTTGGTCCTCCAGATGGATTCTGATTCCAAAATAAATATCTCTTTTTCTGAAAAGCTCCTTATGTATTTTACCAATTCCTCAATTATCAATGGATCTGTTATCGAGCCGGCTTTGTAGTTTTGCAATGTTACAATATTTGGCTTGATGAAGATTCTGTCGCAATTTCTTGCCTTGCCTTTTATGCCAAGAAAATCGAATAGTGTTTGGCAGGATTTTTTCTCTTCGTTCTTAATCGATTTTACAACAATGCTTTGACCAACCTTTAGAGATTTCATTTTTTTGAAAACAGCCTGATATGGCCCTAATCTTTAATAACTTTTCTTGTTCAATTTATAACAGATTTTTTGAATTTTTAATTACGTCGCCTTCGTGGCGACGCTCATATTTACGCTCGCCCCCAATGTCGCAGGGGCTCGCAGTCATCACTCCTGCAAACATCCTTGCTCGGTGGCAAATAATACCTCGCCTTGGATTCCTGCACTTCCTCTCCCGACAACATTGTGCAAAATCGATTCAAAATAATTATATTCTTCAAATACAGCAATGGCTGGTTCCCTTTCAAGCGAAGCATTTTGAAGGAAGCTTTTTTTTTGAAATTGTCCAATTTTTTTAGAGCAACGGACAAGGTTTGCCCTTTCAGAGAGGAAGCTGGCAAATTAAAAACTAAAATTCACAGCCAAATAATTCCTTAACCACTTTCAAAGCATTCTCCCTCTTTTTTGGAAATGTTGCAATGCTCATCCTGATGTGAAGGCATTTTCCGCTGTCAGTCAGCTCCATTTTGCTGAATTCAATCCAATAGTTCTTGTCAATCCTTACAAAGAAATCAAGATTCTCATCAAGTCTTGATTCAGCCTGCTCTATCAGAACTTCTTTCTGCTGCTTTGTGAGTTTTTCGAGAAAATTTTTGAGAAAAGCATTTACAAGCTTTTCTTTTGAAAGCATCACTTCCAGAATCACAATCTTTCTGTCTGAAAAGCCTTCGGCGCTGGTTTTTTTCAGCTGGATTTTGTTTTCTTCAAGGCTGAATAGAAATAATTTCAGCAGAGAATCATGAACCTTTGCATAATCCTCATCTTCATAAGAAAAAACAGTGATCTTGATTGAATGACAATACTTCATTATGAAATCATAATTTCTCAAGAATGCTCATTATGTTCCAGATCTGGGTTCTGGTGTATCCCTGCAAATTCACATCGTTTGATAATTCACCAAGAATATTCAACGCCTTGTTGACCTTTATTGGAAGCTCAACTTCATTTCTTAATGTTTCCAGGATGCCTTGAATCTGCGCCCTCACATTTCGCGGGACAGAATTGTCCTCGTTGATTTCAGCAAGGCCGGTTACAGCATAATTCATATCGCTTAGTTCCATTTTCATGATTATTCTTCCTTCTTGATTTTCTTCAAAATTTCTGCCTGGAGCTTTGAAGCCCTTTCCCTGACCTGGGACTCCTGCTTGTCCATGGTCTTTATTCTTAATTCAAGCATCTCTTTTCTTGATTTCAGGTCATTCTGCAGCTCATCCTTTTCAGCCTCAACCATTATATTGCCAACAATTTTATAGGCTTTGTTTGTTGTTTCAAGCTCCTTAAGCGCGCTTTCGACTTCAACAAGCTGCACCTGGAACTGCTGCTTCTGCCCAAGAAATGTCTGCAATGACTGCTCAAACATCTGCAGCTGGCCGATTTTTTCCTGCGTTTCTTTTTCCATTTTCAGGAATTACCTTGCCTTGACTTTTGTAATCGTGGTCCTTGGCTTGAACAGCATCTTGCTGCCGCAGTACGGGCATCTTACTCTCTTTCGGATGTAGTCAGTTGCAACTTTCTTGTTGCAGTCAAAGCACTTGTATTCTGCCATTACTTGACCTCTTGCTCCTGCTCTTCTTCATAGGATTCTTCCGCCTGCTGCGGCTCTTCAACCAATTCAGGAATCACTTCCTCGCTTGTTGTTATCTTTCTTGTGACAGAATATGCCTTGCCTGTAAACTTTACATCGCATTTCCTGCACTGCCAGATTCCGAGCGCAACCCTTTTCACGGCAACCTTGGCGCAATAGGGGCACTTATGCAGCTTTCTCTGCTCTGTTTCTATCTTTGAGAATGATAATTTCAGCTTCCTTCCGTATCTTGCGCCAAATCTTTTTACGCTTCCAAGTTTTTTCTCTGTTTTCATTTTGCTTCTAAATGGGGCTGCCCGGACTTTCACTAAGAACTCTTACAGAGCCTTTGATTTGAACCGGGGTCATCCGCTCCCAAAGCGGATAGGATGTGTCCAAGCTACCCCACAGCCCCATACAGGCAGTTTGGTGTCCTTAAGAATTAAAGAAGTGTTTTTAAATGTATCGTTGATAGGAATAAACAGGAAAATCACCAAATTTTGTGAAATTCTGTGATATCAAAACAACTTTAAACCTGTTATGTTTTTTCCTGATAATATGATAATAAGCCATTTTGAGGCAAAAAAGCTGATTGATGCACATAGAAAAAATCAGGGCAGTGCAGAAGCATCCCTTGATTTAAACAAATCAACAGTGAAAATCAAAATTGAAAACGATGTTTTGATTTTTCCTGACAGCCAGAGAGTTGAAATCAGCAAATTGAAAAAGATAATCAAGGACGATTCAAGCTGTTTTTTTGTCAGGGACAATTCATTTGCCAAAGTCCAGTTTTTCTCTGAGGAAACGAACAAATTCTACAAGCTGGTTCCGACAAGAGATGCTCCGACTATTGAAATTTCCGGCATAAGGATGCATGTCACAAAGGCAATGACTCCGATGCAGGACACAAAGAAAAAAATTGAGGCAATCTCTCCATTGAAAGGGATTGGCATTGACACTTGCATGGGTTTGGGATATACAGCAATTGAAGCCTCGCATTCTGCAGATTTTGTATTTACATGCGAGAAAGATGAATATGTCATTGAGATTGCAAGACTGAATCCCTGGTCTCAAGAATTATTCAACAACAAGAAAATTAATGTGATAAAAGGAAGCTCTTTTGAGCAAATAAGGTTTTTCAAGCCAAATATGTTTGATTTCGTTGTGCACGATCCCCCAAGATTGAGTTTGGCAACAGAGCTTTATTCGCAGGAATTCTACAATCAGATTCACAGGGTTTTGAAGCAGGATGGGAAATTGTACCATTACATTGGAAATCCCGGCTCCAAAAACAGGAATGTGAATTTACCAGCAAATGTCGCAAAAAGGCTGCATTTGGCTGGGTTTAAGAATATTGAGAAAGCGCATTATGGTTTGTGTGCGAAGAAATAGGAGTTTGCAGAAACAGAATTGTGCACATTCTCAACTACAATCTTTATAAACCACACCTCTTTCTAATGCCTTATGTCAATAACAGAATCACAGAGGTTTCATCTCAAGAAATCCATAAAGGAGCTTGAAGGATACAGGGGAAGGCATACAGAATTGGTCAGTGTCTACGTTCCGCAGGATTATGACCTTAATAAGATTGTAAACCATCTTGCGCAGGAGCAGGGGACCGCAGCCAACATCAAGTCATCTGCTACAAGGAAAAATGTCACAGATGCCCTGGAAAGAATGATACAGCACCTAAGATTGTTCAAGAAAACCCCTCCAAACGGGCTGGTTGTTTTCTCGGGAAATGTTGCTGAAAGAGAAGGTACACAAGATTTCAGGGTTTGGAGCATTGAGCCCCCTATCCCGCTTAAGACAAGAATTTACAGGTGTGACAAGGAGTTTGTGCTTGACATCCTGAGGGACATGCTAGATATAAAGGAAGTTTATGGCCTTGTTGTCATGGACAGGCGAGACGCGAATATTGCGCTGCTCAAGGGAAAGACAATCATTCCACTTGTTAAGACACACTCAGAAGTTCCTGGGAAATTTAAGGCTGGCGGACAGTGCCTTGTCAAGGGCACCTTAATACAAACAGCTGATGGTTTAATTCTGCCTATTGAAAGGTCCCACAATCCCATGCAAGTAAAAAGTGTTATCACAGAAGGCTTGTCCATGGTCGATTCTCCGATAACTGGCAAATGGGAAACCCAAAAGAATAAAGTCTACAAGATAGTTACAAAATACCCAAGACTGGAAGTGGAATCATCAAAAGACCACGTGTTCTTCGTATCAACTCAAAATGGAATTGCAGAAAAACCTGCTGAGGAACTTAAAGTGGGAGATTTTCTAATAATGCCGGAGAAAATTCAGATTGATGGAGAATTGCAAAAAATTGACTGCAAAAGATTCTATAATTCATTCATTATTTCTGAAGAAGGGCAAAGAACTATTAAGCAAAAGCGCCTGGAGAAAAATCTTCAGCAAAAAGAATTGGCCAAAAGAACTGGAGTTACTCAGACAACAATTTCCTCCTTTGAAATTGGCAAGCTCAATGCAGACAGCAAGACGCTTGCAGAACTTTGCAAGGTTTTGGAAATTGATTTTAACGAATTTATTTTACAATATGCGGCGCCCAAACACCATCAAGGTTCAACCATTAATTTACCTACAGAGGTAGACTATGAATTATCACAATTCCTGGGTTACTTGATCGGAGACGGGACAATTGAGCAGAATCGATTGACTTTTTTTGAGCAAAATGAGCAAGTTGCAACAGCATACAAGAAGAAATTTGACAAATACTTTAGGCTGGACAGCAGCTATAGATTTAGAGATTCCAAGAACTATCACCAAATTAGATTCACGAGCAGGCCTCTTGTACGGCTTATCCAGGAAGAATTTCCGGAAGTGATTAAGAAAGAAGTTCCTGAAAAAGTTCTAAGATCAAAAAACGACGTTGTGGCAGGATTCTTAACGGGAATATTTGATGCTGAAGGTTATGTTTCTGCCAAGTTAGCAATTGGAATGAATAACAAAAGGATAATTCAGCAGATTCAGATGTTATTATTGAGGTTTGGAATACTCTCATCTGTCTACGAATATGATAACAGGAGAAACCCTTATAGCAAGAAAATCAGGTATACTTTGGAGATATCAGATAAACAATCTTTGGTAAACTTCAAGAAATCAATTGGATTCACATCCTTAAAGAAAAATGAAAAATTAGCCGTAAACATCACGAAAAGCACAGACATAACCAGGAACCGACAAATTCTAGCTTCCGGCAAGAGTGTAGCAGAACTGCTTAAGAAACATGACATCACATTGCATGATTTTGGAGCTTCTGCGTTCTTCAACAACAAAAGAATGATGGGCAAGCCGGTTTTCAACAAGAAGTTCCTGGCAAAAATAAGGAATAAATCATTAAAAGAGAAATTGCTTAAGATTTACAATTCACCCGTCTTGCCGGTCAAAATTAGCAAGATTGTGGTCAGGAATGAAGAAGGATCAATGATAGACATCTCAGTAAAAAATGAAAATTTCATAGCAAACGGGGTTATTGTTCATAATTCAGCAATGAGATTCCAAAGACTGATAGAGGGCGCTGCAAAAGACCATTCCAAGAAAGTTGCAGAATACATCAAGGAATCATTTTTGCACATGGAAGGGCTGAAAGGCATAATTGTCGGAGGCCCGGGACAGACTAAATATGACCTTGTTGAGGGTGATTTCATAACAAATGAGCTCAGGAAGAAGATTATTGCCATAAAAGACTTGAGCTACACTGGTGATTTTGGCCTTGAAGAATTGCTGGAGAAAAGCGAGGACGTATTGGCTGCAGAGGAAGTCATTGAAGAAAAAAAACTGGTTGGAAAATTCCTGGAATTGCTTGCAAAGAACCAGAAGATGACAGGATATGGCGAGCAGGATGTCATTAAGAAGCTGGAAATGGGAGCTGTGGACAAATTATTGCTGTCAGAAGCCCTTGACGAAAAAAAAATAGAAGAATTTGAGAATCTTGCAAAGCCAGTTGGGACAGAAATAAAAATCATCTCAACGCAGACAAGGGAAGGGGCACAACTAAGGGATTTGGGGAAGATTGCTGCCATCTTAAGGTATGAAGTGCATGTTTAATTTCTATAGTAAATCTTTATATGCTAGTATTACTGTGCAACTTTGGTGATTAAAGGTGCAGATAAGCATAAAAAAAGTAAATGAAGTGGTTTTCAGGGAATTCAAGACAAAGGCCATTAAGGAAGGGCTCAAAATTGGCGAGGCACTGAATTTGGCAATGGGAATGTTTTTGGAAAAAGAGAAAAAGCCAGGATTAAGCCTCTTGAACCTTAAGCCGCAAAGCTTTGGACGTGGAACAGAAAAATTAAGCCAGGAAATTGACAGAGTGCTTTACCAGGATTAAAATGTCAGAACTCGCAAAAGAAGCATTTCAGGAACTGTACCCTGGAAAGGAGCTGAAGTATGACCTTGAGCTAAAATATTCCAACCACTTCAATTCCTACAATGCAAATGTCAAGCTTTCCGGGAAAACTTTGGCTTTCCATTTCTCAAAAGACTGGAGAAAAATCAGCAAGGACATCCAGAAAGGGCTGATACAGGAGCTTCTCGTCAAGATTCTCAAAGACAAGAGGAGAACAATTAACATGGATTTGTATAATATTTTCCTGAAAAAGGTCCACATTGCAGTGCCAAAGACAAAGAATGATATTTTCCTGGAGGAGTCATTCAACAGAGTCAATGACAAATACCTCAGCGGAATGGTTGACAGGCCAAATCTCGAGTGGGGAAGTGAATCAAGCTCAAAACTCGGCTCATATCATTATGCGTCTGACACAATCACGATAAGCTCCATCTTCAAGGATGCGCAAAAAGAGATGCTGGACCTTGTGATGTACCATGAAATGCTCCACAAGAAACTCAAGTTCGAGTGCAGCAACGGAAGAACCGTCCATCACAGCCCTGAATTCAAGAAGATGGAGGATAAGTTTGAAAACAAAGAATTTACCGACAAGGAAATTTCAAAATTAGCGAGAAGGAAAAGGTTTGGAACGAGAAGTCACTTTTGGTTTTAGGCCGCTAGCCTTAAGTCATGGAATTCAATGAAATTGTCCCTCAAGTTTCTTGTAATCCGGTCAATGAATTGATCCTTGTTTTCCTTCTTGCCGATAAAGCTGAAATGAAGCCCATCAACTCGCTCGAAGCCCTTTCCAAAAAGCAATGCGCGAATCCCCCAACTTCTTTTTTCAATTTATTGTTTTCTGAGGTAAGGTCAGTGTGTATCACCAACAGCTTCTTCCCGGGCTCATAATGCTTTGGCATTTCTTTTATTATGTATTCGATTGTATTAAGGTCAAATTCAATTTCAGCGAAAGTCCTTATCATCACATCTATTTCTGCGGTATAGATTCTCATCGGGTTTTTGGTAATTTCCTTGCTGTTTACATCAGCTAGAAATGGCTTTACCCTCACTTCAAAATTATCATTGAAGAAGTCTATCAGCTTCCTTATGCGCTGCATCAAGGCTTCAAGGAAGAGCAGCTCGTTTTCCTCCTTTCTTAGCTCTTCTTCATATTTTCGGACTTCTGCATGCACAGCCTTGAGTTCCTGCTCTACTATTCCAATATTCCTGTACCCTTTCCCCTGGAAGTACGTGACGCCCGGCATAACATTGATTTTCCATTGAGTATATTTATAACTTTCTCCCTTTCAAAACTTTTATATACACAAATTAACTAGTTTAAAAAATGGGAGAAAAACTGATTCCTCTTGCTGCAATGGAAAAGATGCTCAGGCAGGGAGGCGCACATAGAGTTTCTGAAAAGGGAAAGGCAGCTTTGAAAGAGGTGCTTGAGCAGATTGCGCACGATATTTCTGTAAAGGCCTCAAAATTTGCAATCCATGCCGGAAGAAAGACAGTGAAAGCCGAGGAT
>Ga0209211_10007445_pt1 | contig 15363 bp, 18 predicted proteins | sample RifGroA2_FD_183992 | JGI IMG/M metagenome (GOLD analysis project Ga0209211, IMG submission 183992) | Groundwater microbial communities from Rifle, Colorado, USA - Groundwater A2 (SPAdes) (version 2) | ecosystem: Environmental > Aquatic > Deep subsurface > Groundwater | place: Rifle, Colorado... | reverse complement strand
CCTATCCTATCCCAGAGAGCAACCATATCTGCTTTGATGGCCTTGGCATAATCAATATTGCCCTCAATGCCAGGCAACGGTTTTAGTTCAACACAATTACTCATAATTCTTATTTCAGATATTTTGCACTTTTATCGCAAAAATGCAAGCGCGAGCGTTTTCCATTAATTTATGATTTTGAAGCGTTTGAGGCGGGATTTGTGGCCGGAAATCAATTGGACGTGACTCTTTGGCACCTCAAAGTACTTAGCTAAAATTTCTATGACAGCCTTGTTAGCTCTACCATCCACCGCCGGTCCACGCACAAAGACCAACAATTCACCGCTCAGACTGGTTTGAACCAGCGGCCCTTTCTTGCTCCCCGGCTTCACTCTTACGGTAATTTTATTCATTTATCACAATCATAGGCCGGCTTTGGCATCGGAGATATTCGTCTACTGGCCGCGAAGTATCTGACGATATTCGGCGCGACATGGTAGATTCTGGCCATCAGCAGATGAAACTTGTTTTTATAAACTGGTGATTTAGTAGCTTCAATAATTTCATAGGAATAAGGACCGGCATAAAAATTAGTGCCCATTTCGGCCTTATCTTCAACAGCATCAGTCAATGAATACCAGCTCTCTGCCGCTACCTGTTTTGCTTCTTTGATGCCTTGTTGTTCCAGTTCGCAGTAAGTTCCTTTGTCATAATTCCTCAAGGCTTCTTTCATTCGCTGTTCGCGTTCTTGTCGGTTTATAAAGTATTCCTCAAATGGAATTACCTTGGTTTTATCGGAACCGTATATATCTTTGCCGTCATTGAGCGCCTCGTACTCGGGATCATTCTTCATCCCTTCAGGGCCGCATAACTTTGCGTCAACTAGATGGAACAGTTCATGTCTTATATCTTGCCCGCCTTCCCAATAGCCTGAGCCATTGCTTAGATTGACTACAACAGTATCATGTTGATGATCAGTAACAGCGTAAGCGTCCGGTTTTATACCGCTAGTCAGGACAACTTTTTTTAAGCCAGCTAAATGTATATATTCTGCTGGGAAACGCATTAGTCCCTCTATTAATTCCTTGACTGCCGATTGTGCCTCGATAGTCTGCAGCTCGGTGGAAGTCGGTGTAGTCCCTTCATACTCATCATCTGGTTTTTTTAGAATTACGCTGACTCCATAGCGATTCAAGAGTTCACGGGCTGAGCCCAAGTATCTCGAGAACTGCGGTCTGTCTTCTGGCTCGGGGCCATAACCGGACAAGTCCATCAAGGTCTGAACATTGCCATAAAAATGCAACCCGTAGTCTCTGTAATCAGCGTCTTCTTTCGGTCGAGTGGTAAATAATTCCTCGACTGCTTCAAGGTCGAAACTAGTGGCTACTGCGGCGCACTTAGGAGCGTCGCGGGAATCCGTTAACTGACCGATGCGAACTCCGCCGTAGATAGCTACAGCCGCCAAAGAACTGACGACAATTGATTTTCTTAGTCTTCCAGGAGTAGACTCTGGACTCGGCATTTTAGATTATTTAACTTCAGCTATTACGCGGGCGGGGGCAGCGTCGAGAGTGAGTTTAATTGGCAATGCGTAAACTGTAAATTCTTTGCCGATAAGTTTATCTATATTGGTCAGGTTCTCGATGATTAATATTCCGGCGCCCAGCAGGATTTTATGGATTTTAAATGGCGGATGGTCGGGACTGGCCATATCCATACCGATCATTTTGACCTTCTTTTCAACCAGATAATTAGCGACTTCTTCGGATATTTCTGGATAGTTTTTGTAATACTCATCCTTACCGAAAAGCTCACTCATGCCGGTCTTAAATAAAACGATGTCGCCTGCTTCGATACCGGCTTGCTTTACGGAGGTTATGGCGAGGCCTTCAACCAATTTTCCGGCGCCAGAAAATTGTTCAATCGGAATTTGATCCATTTTCTTCCCGCTACGCACCATATGCCACGGTGCATCAATGTGAGTGCCCGTATGAATGCCGAATGAAACTTTGTGATCATTCATACCATACTTTTCAAAGTCAGCTATAGCCTCGATAACAACCCTAGGGTCGCCCGGATACACCGGCGTATTTTCATCAATTAGAACTGATAAGTCTATGAATTTCATGCTTAACCTACCACCGGAAGTTTAAAGTTTTCCTTCAAATATTTTTTGTAGAATTCGATCTGCTCGGCATGATCGAAGGCAATTTGGTCTTTTGGCGGCAGTTCATCCAAGTCGAACCATTTTTGCTCGTGCGATTCCCAGTCCGCCTCACCAACTTTCTTCGCGGTCGTCGCAAAATAAACGAACGCTACGTTTTGCCTATCTTCTGTCGGTCGGTTCGGGTTATCGACTATTCGCATCAAAGTCATGTCTTTTACTTGCCAGCCGGTTTCTTCCAACGCTTCTCTGGCTGCAGCTTGTTCAATTCTCTCATCGCGTTCCATAAAGCCGCCGGCCAGTCCCCATTTTTCCGGCTCCGAAAGTTTTTTGTGCCGTTTGACGAGCAGAATTTTACTATCTTTTAGGATAAGCGTATCTACGACCACATGCCTGAGCTTTGCCTTGCCACCATTCTCAAAAGTGCAATCAATCATTGGTTTAATTTTACGCTGGTTTGATATTTTTTAGCTCCGGTGATTCAACTGGCACACTAAATTCTTCAACTTCTTCGTCAGAAAGAAGACCAATGCCTTTGTCCTTCGGAAGCGCATACAAAGTTATATGAAAAGGTTGTAGCGGTAAGTCAGTTTCATATTTTTTTCGCAATAATGAAAAGAAGCGGTCGGCTCCAGGCAGTCGGCACATTACAATGACTGACTTTCTAGAATCCCTTTGGACAAATCGAAACTTGTTTAGGAGCTTAAATTTATCTAGTTTGTCAGTCTTCAGGAAATTTTGGACCTCATCGATAATTTCGGTTTGAATTTTTTTCGCCGCGTTTTGATTGATGAGTTTCGCGATTCTTTCCAAATCTATAAGAGTTATATGGAACTCGGTTTTACGCGGCAGCTCGTTACCTTTTACTGTGATGGTTTCTGGCAATCCTGACAGTCGGATATCAGCAAAAGCGATAGATTCATGAAATTCCCAATATACAAAATTATCAGATAGTTTTTTAACCATGGTTTTATTTTACGCTAGATGCTAAAGACTGGCCGATAGTTTCGTTCACTTCCTTGATTATTTCTGGACGGTAGCGATAATCGTGGTCTGAATCAAGTTCATGTAACACTTTTGGCTTTGGTAAGGATTCATAAATCGCTTTCACTTTCTCGGGCGAAGTAAACTCGTCACGAGTTCCGTAAATTAATAATTTCGGTTTTGTTGATTTTTTCAGAACCTCTCCCGGATGGTACTTTTCCCCATCTTTGAAAAAGCCGATCGGCAATTTATAAATTCTTGGCATAACTGTTCGACTTTCCTTGCCCGGTAAATCCCGGCGCTCTACTTGATAACCTAGTTTTACGGCTTCGGCATTAGCCGGAGTCGGTGAGCCGTAAGTTGCCATAACCATCACCATTGCAATCACCGAAGTGTCATTAACACCGGCTAGCATGGCTACTGCCCCACCTCGGCTGTGGCCGATCAATATGGTCGGCTTATTAAAATGCTCGATTATTTCCTCGACAACTTTGATGTATAAGCTGGTTGTGTAATCGGTTAAATTGCCGGGGCTTTCCCAAGTACCCGGAACATCGAACGAGACTGCGTAAAAACCTTTGTCGGCTAAATACTCAACATGGCTCCTCATGTGGGCATAGTCTTTTGTATCAAGCCTGCCAGGCAATATTAAAGCTAGTCTTCCAGCATCCTTATTACCCCTTGCATAAACAGCGAGCTTAAATGACTTGGTTCGAATAAATTTCATTTGGTTTTATTTTACGCCCTAAATTATATAACTGGACCTTCCTCTAACACCTGGACATATTCTTCTCTAAAACCGTTCCCCTCAAATGCACCAACGGCGCGCAAATATCTAACTAGCTCGGTAGCTTCCGCTGAAACTGGTACTTGGCCGCTATTAGCGGTGCGTATTTCGTGCGCTTGTTTAACTAGGCCCATGTCTATCTCATAAAGACTGCGTAACCTTGGACCTTCTCCCGGTGATTTCGCCATAGCTGCGAATTATAACAGAGTTATAGCCCTTTGCTAATTTCGTTTACTTTGACTCTTTCCTGTTTGGTGGTGTCGCGGTCGCGAATGGTAACGGTGTCATCCTTCAAGGTGTCGAAGTCGACAGTAATGCAATGGGGAGTTCCTATCTCATCTTGTCTCCGGTAGCGCTTGCCAATATTGCCGTTATCGTCCCACATGACTGTGCCTTTGACTTCTTTTTTCAGTTGCTTGTAAACTTCGCGGGCTTTGGCGACCAACTCCGGCTTGTTTTTAAGGAGTGGAAAGACGGCGACTTTAACCGGCGCCAGCTCGGCGGGCAGTTTTAGAAAGATCCGCTTTTCGCCAGCCTGTTCACCCGCCGAAACTTCCGAAGAATTTTTTGCGGGCACGTCTTCTGAATAAGCATTCGCCAGAACGGCCAGGACGTGGCGGTCCAAGCCCCAAGTCGGTTCAATGACGTGTGGGATAAATGGTTTGCCGCCATCCTTAGGCCTATATTCCAGATTCTTGCCAGAAACTTTTTGATGATTAGTTAAATCAAAGTCGGTGCGATAAGCCAAGCCGGCGAACTCGTCATATCCAAGTGATGGAAAATCGAAATGAAAATCTATGGTGCGCTTAGAATAGTGCGCTCGTTCACTAGCCGGCATTTCAACTTCCTTAATTTTAGCCTTTGGTAAACCGATATACTCGAACCAGCCGTGCATGTCTTTGCGCCATTTCTCAAAGTATTTTTCCCATTCGTCCGGTTTTATAAAGAACTCAAACTCCATGATTTCCAATTCTCGTACTCGAAATATAAAGTCCCTTGGGCTGATTTCGTTGCGGAAAGCCTTGCCAACTTGAGCGATACCAAACGGCAAGTCCGGCTGAAAGCTATCGACAATGTTCTTAAAATTCGTAAACATCCCTTGCGCCGTTTCGGCTCGCAAATAAGTTGCGCTGGCTTCGTCATCAACCGGTCCGATATTAGTCTTAAACATCATGTTGAATTGACGCGGCTTGCCAAAAGTGCCTTCTTTGCCGCAATTTGGACACTTATCAATCCCAGTGGAACCGGCTTTGCCGTTCGCCTTTGGCGAAGTTCCACGGGATTGACCCCGTGGAATTCCGCGATGTCGGACAATTCCACCGGGGTCAATTTGATCTGCCCGGAATCGTGCATGGCAGTTACTGCATTCCACCAGCGGATCATGAAAAGTATCAACATGACCACTAGCTTGCCAAACTTTTTGATTCATCAAAATGGCCGTATCAACTAAGTACATGTCATCCCAACCAAGCACAAAGTACTTTAGCCAGGCGTCGCGGATATTATTTTTTAGCAGCGCGCCCAGAGGTCCATAATCCCATGTGCCGGCCAGCCCGCCATAAATCTCACTGCCCTGATAAACAAACCCCCTTCTCTTACATAGCGATACGATGTCGTCGAGGGAAACCTTAGCCATTTTTCTTTTCTCCGTCTTTAAACCACCATTGGTAAAAGCCGTAGGTCCAAACTCCCGTATAGGCAAAGTTTAGGAAAAATATGCCCCATTGTTGGTGATGATAACTGGTGTAGTACCAAAAAGGCTGTGAGATTAATCCCAGCACAAACCCCCACTTATTTTTTCGGGAGATCAAGAAGAGGGCCGAAACCGCAAAAATGAAAATTCCAACTTGGGCAATATTGTCTAGCGTAACTGTCATCCCATTAGAGCCTTTCCTATTTTTGTCATAGTGATTTGCATAATTGAAAGTATTTACCTAATAGTATAGCCGATTTAGAACAGTTCTCGTGGCCTCTAACAGGACAGGTCTTAGCTACAGATTATACCCTGTAGTACACTTTCCGGTCTATCCACACATCGTGTAACACTTAGCTTGCTCAAATTAGGCATAAGTGGTATAATCTAATGAAATGCCAACACAAAAAATAACTCACGGTTTTTACGATTCAGGCCCAGGCCCGCATCACAATATGTGGGATTCACATCCGGCTGAACTGACAAAGGCAGAAAGTGTTCAAGTCGCCGAAGAGCTGTGGCCAACCCAACCGGATCAAGCTGGTACTGCATACACACGGGCGCTTTTTTTACGCTACCAAAACGAACATTTACCATTATTCTGGGCTCGAGCTGGAGCAATGAAAAGCACGACAGAGGAACGTCAAGCTTATTTTACGCAGGCTCGCGATGATGCACGCAAAAGCAACTCTTCGGAGGAAGTATATACTGAGATAAACGCCCTAGAGGAATGGGGCGACAGAAATGAGGCTGACAAAGTCTTACCTTTACCGGCTGAGTTCGTATCGGATAGGCTCGAAGCCCTAAAGGTTGGCCAACTAGCCTTAGTCGCCACTCAAGAACCAGAAGAGCTGGCGGCTTAGGCCAAAGTTCGAATATGCGTTTTTAACATGGCTTCGACCAAGGGTCGGCAATTCGCGGCTAATTTATCGGTGCCTTGGATTCGATTTATTACTCTCGGTGTTTTGGTGCCTATACAAAACCTTAGAAACTTAATATGGTTAGGGCTGTATTTGCCCTTCTCGCCTTGCGTAAATATCATCCTATCAAGATCGAAATTGTAGTGCCGGCCGACTTGTAGTTTCTGGCCATCGGAAGTGGTCCGAAGATTGGGCGCATGGCCGGTTAGCTTCAGCAGATGTAGGTTAAACCAGGGTTCGCTTAGTTGCGGATCGATATTTGTATTGTCTAGGCCTTCAAAAGCGGCTTTTAACAGATTAAAATACTCCGGTTCGGTTTTTTCTTCGGTTGCTTTATTAATTTTATGGATAAAACCATATGCCATATTGGAGCGGTCTAAGTCTTTGGCTAAGTTGGCGTAGTGTTTAACCAAACGCGAGGAAATGATGGTGTTAATCTCGCCTTTGCCGATTATTAATGTCAAATCACTGATTGAAAATAGTTCAATTCCGCCGGCTAGTTTACTTTTGGATTTACGCACGCCTTTGGCAATAGCTTTAACCTTGCCGTGATCTTTGGTTAAAAAGGTCAAAATCCGGTCAGCTTCGCCGAAGTTAGTACGAGTTAGGATTATGCCTTTGGTCGTGAAACTCTTGGCGTTCATCCCGATTAGACCTCAACCTTCAATTTACAACCTTCGTATAGTGTTGGATAACAAAGGCATCGTCCGACGTGCAGATATCGACTGGAAATACACGGGTGAGGTCTAACGGGATAGACCCCGTTAGAAGTCTGATTTGTTTTAAACAAATCAGAAGATGTCTTTGACATACTACTTTTAATCGGGGTCATGCGGCCGCAGGCTGAAGAACTGTCTTAACTGAGTCTAATAAATCACTGAGTTTAGTGACCGGCTTATGGTGATAAGCCGCTACGTTTAGCTGGCTAAAGCCGGTGCCGGCACCATTAAATTCCTCGGGCGTGACATCAGAAAATACTATGACTGGCAATTTTTGCCACTGCGGATAACTGCGAAATTCGTACAAAAACTCCACACCGCTGCGTCCGGCTAACATTAGATCGATAATTATGGCGTCGGGGGCCTTAGAATCAGCACCATCAATAGCACCCTGCGGATCCAAATGCCAAGAAGTACGATGACCAGCCTGCTCCAACATTTGAGTAATGTTGTCTGCCACAATGCGGTCTGATTCTATAACCAAGACGTGTGCCATCTTAGATCAGTTGTAGCTGCTTACTAGCCGGCACGACGGTAACCAGACCGTGCAGGCCGCTATGGACAGCGGCCCGCAGCGGCTGCCACATAGAGCTGCAAAGCATGTCGGCAATCAGCACACCGCTGGCGGCACCAGCTGGTAGATTTGGTATCGGCTGCCTGGCTTTACCCATCAGGCTCCTGGCTGTACGTAAGGCGCGATCTGATATTCCTTGCACGTTCGAGAAAGCGCCAGCCGAAATTAGATTCTCTTCGCCACGGTGAGCACCAAGAATAACCAGTTGCTCTTTGGGGTTAGCCTGGGCTGCCTGGGCACGAATTAAGCTTGAGGTTAAAATCTGCATGGCCACAAACAAACTGGGTTGGTGGGCTAGAACTGGCGTTAAGCGGCCTTGGACATCAACCCGCAGCTGAGCATCATATTTCTGGGCATATGGCGAAAGTTGATGAGCCACATCGTTTAGAACAGCCCCGATGGCTACCGGCTCATACTCTTGAGCGAGGTCCTCGCCGGCTTTTAAAACCAGTCGATAAGCCTCGATTAACTGTAAGCCACTATCGATACTAAGATTCATTTTCTCGGCATTGACTAGCAGTTGTTGGCGGTTAAATCCGGTCTGCTCCCACATCTCAAGGCTGGTTTTTATTTGCAACAGCGGCAGAGCCAGATCGTTACTGAGAGCCGCCAGCAGAGCGTATAATTGCTCGGATTCATTTATGCTGGCGCGAGCCCGTTTTTTTATCATCCCGATTAGAACCTCATCCTTGGCTTATGTTTATCAGTGTTCACTGAAAATCTGAAACAGCGCCACCGCAAAAGAAATTCAAGAGCTGTGAGGTGAGTTCTAACGGGATAGACAACGTTAGAAGTCTGATTTGTTTTAAACAAATCAGAAGATGTCTTTGACATGCTACTTCTAATTGTGGTCATACCCTCAGTGCACTTCTTTCAAGATAATTATAGCAAGGCCGACTGAAGTAATTTTTACGGCACGAAGGTCAGGCTGGAGAGGACTGTATCGTTAAAATCTTTTAAGAAATCATTGGACTGGGTCGAAATCTGCAAAGTCTTGTCACGAACTTTAACAATCACCATCGAACCTTGAAAGTCTGAAGTGATCTGACCATCCAATTTCAATCCGGGCTGAGCGTTGGCAACTTTTGTCATTTGTGGTGGGATGTAGGCAATGGCTTTGAGGCTACCATCATCAATTTGGGAATCAAATTGCGAAGCCACTGAAGCATAATCTGATGTTAGTAGCTCTACTCTTAGTGCCAGTGCTACCTTGCTTTCGAGGGACGGCAGAATATCAGGATAAAAATAAGCATTGATGGGTTGGCTGGTGGATTCTTCAACCAGCGCGCTCCAGGTTTTTGGATAATTAAAGCTTACGCTGCCATAAGTTTGCGAACCTTTATATGACTTGTAAGGCAGTTTAGATTCTTCAGCGAATTGTTTTTCGGACTCCTGTTTTTGAGCAGCCTTGGCAGTCTCGACTGCTTGAGCTATTTTTTTGTCGACATTATTTTTATAATCCTGTCGGCCGCTATAAGCCCAGCCACCAAAGATAAGTGACGCAGCTAAAAGCACGCTTAAAATAGTTATGGCAATAACGTACTTCAGAGAACTGTTACTGAGCATATAGCTTATGGTAATGGAGTTCGCCTATCTTATCAACCCTTGCTGCTTGATTGACAAAAAGAGCAAAAGTTAATATGATTTACATCTTATGAGCGCTGGTGAGCGACCATCGATTAATCCTTTATCACATGAGGCTGTCGGACTGCCGCGCATGCTTCCGGAAGAGCTTGATCTTGATGCTGATATCCTCAGAGTCTTAGAAAAAATCAAAGGCCGGGTTGTTGAACAACGGCTGCTCGACGTGGCCCGTGTGGGTGGACTGCCATACCCGCCGACCGAACAGTTGCCGGAGCGTTACGCTGTAAACCGTCTAGCTCTGTCCGAAGAAGACATCAATGCTCGCAACGATGTAATCAAGTTAATGATGCATAAGGCCGGAATGAGCATGATTGAACACCCTCTTGGTCTAATAGGCCGATTCGAGGGCAGCCAGCCGGAACTCACGCCACTCTTCATAATGTCGCATACCGACTCAGTGCCGAATGGTGATATGTATGACGGCACTCTCGGCGTAGTCGGCGGTATCGAGACTGTTCGAGCGATCAAGGAAAGTGGTATTGTACCGAAACGGCCTATTTTTGTACTTGCCTTAACCGGCGAGGAATCCGCCCGCTTCGGCTTGGCCCTGTTTGGCAGCCGGGGCATGTTTCACGGTTTGACTGATAAAGAATTACAGGCCTGCGATGGGCTTGGTGTAACTATTGAAGAAGCCTTGGGTCCCGAGGGTAGCCGCTTAGCCAGTATGCCTTTTTTTCGGCTAAATGATAAATTTTTCCCGACGCCCCACGCCGTCATTGAACTACACGTGGAACAGAGCAGCGACCTGGAAAAAGATGGTGTTGATTTGGGTATAGTTGAATCCATAGCCGCGCCAGTTCGCTACACCATACACATTGGTGACAGAGAGCTGGAGCCGGACGAAATCGAATATCAACATAAAAAATACCTCGAGTTGACCGTCAACGGTAAGGCGGATCATTCGGGGGCCACGCCGATGGGTGAAGAAAATCGGGCTGATGGTTTGGTCGAGATGGCAATAGTCCTCTCGCGTCTGATGGAAGAAGAGATGGATCGTGTCCAAACGATTTCCGTTGGCGAGATAGATATCTTAAGCGGTGCCATTAACAAAATACCTGGTCTAACCACTGCCAATATTCGCTTGGCCGGACAAAGCGAGCAGCAAGTCGATGAAGCGTTGAGACTTCTCCAAGATAGAGTAACCTTAAGTAATACTTACCGCGAGGGCCGGCAGACTCTGTTCGACGCGCAGGCGATGGAGTTACGTGAAGTTGATGATCTGCACGATAGCCAATTTTTTCCCGGCTCTACGATCATACCCAGGCAGTTGGCAGCTTTTGGGTTGATTATAGCTACTCGTAATGAGGCTACAAGCCGGCGCAACGAGCATGTCGTCGGTACAATAGGTACCTTCAGCCTAGATTCCAGTGGTATGATCGAGATGAAGCTCGACGTCCGCGGCATAGATAAACATCCGCGGGATTTGACAGCGACTTGGATAAGAGAAGCTGCCAGGAGACTTAACTCTAAACACGGTGTCAGAATATTCTTTAACGATCTGCCTGGTAACGACGATCCTGTGGCCATGGACGCTGGCTTAGTTAAGACCGCCGCCGAAATTATAGACAGGTACGGTATCGGTTCATCAAAAGTCATGTTCAGTGCCGCTGGTCACGATGCCCAAAATGCCGCCCGCGCCGGCATTCCGGCAGTGATGCTTTTTTGTCCGAGCCGTAACGGCGGCAAGGCCCACCATCCCGACGCTTACTCCAGTCCTGAGGATATTGAAAAGGGTGTTAAAGCCTTGGCGGCGTTGACTATGCGTTTGGCGGCTTAGAGCCGTAAATATACAGGAACATCGGGCCGGATTTTTTGGAGTACTTACGCCCAGGGATTTCGAAGGAATTACTAACAACTTTGAGATCTTTTTGCCTCGCTTGTTTGATCAAAAATCTATCAAGCCGTTTCATATGATGAGTTATCAAAAAAACAAAAATTCCGTCGGCGTTTGATACGTCGGCCTTCCAGAAGTTGCCAAGTCTGACCTTGACGTGCCGGCCATAGCGCCGGGTACGCAGCCAGGAAACAATCGCCAAAAAAGGATTAAGCTCATAGCCAATGGCCTTCCAGCCACGCTGCGCTGCTAGAATCAGCATGGTGCCGTCACCGGAGCCGAGATCGACAAATGTCTGGCCGGGCTTTAGGTCCAGCAAGTCCAGGGCTTTCTGCCTCTCATCTTTGATTGTTGGTATGTAAATGGCCCCAAACGGAATGGTCAGAGCATAACTTATGACCATCAGGATAGCGATAGACCAGACAATCCAAAACAGCCAATTGTACCATTCCACTGTCAACTCTTTTTCTTAAAGGTAGCGTTTATCTTTTTTATTTTGTTTTCAGCATTCTTCAAATACTCTTCCATCTCGGCGATTAGTTGGCTGGCCTGTTCGTATTTTTTAATAGCCTCGTCTAGTGTGACTTGGCCACTCTCGAACCAAAGTATAATTTCTTCTAGCTCATCTGCCAATTGTTGATAGTCCTTCGCTGATTTGGATTTAGCCATCATTTAAGCCTCCTGCCGGCCTGGGCAGCAATTTGTCCATCATGAAATTGTAAGCTTAAATTATCACCAATATTAATTTGAGCTGCTTTGGTTACATAGCTTCCATTTTTAATAACTAGGCTGTAGCCGCGCTTAAGTGCGGCCATCGGATCAAAAAGTAATGCCAGTCGTTTAACTGAAGCTAGTTTTTCCTGTTCGGCTCTTAGCAAGCTTTCCACCAGTTTATGGGTGTCAGTTACCATCTCGACCAGATGGCGGTTATGGCTTTCGAACAAATCTTCAATATCACGCTTTAAGGCTTTGCTTGATAGCTCCAAACGATATAAGACTTCTTTGCGATCCGGCACGGCTAGTTGGGCAGCATTGGTTGGCGTACTGGCCCGCTGATCGGCCGCCAGTTCCGCCAAACTAATATCGACTTCATGGCCAACTCCCACCAACGTCGGCACTCGGCTGGCCGCCACAGCTCTAACCAGCCGCTCGTCATTAAAAGCCGCCAGATCTTCGGCGCTGCCTCCACCACGAGTCACCACAATTACGTCCGGCAGATCCGGCAACTGGTTTAAATGCTCAATTGCCTCAACTAGCTGTAGGGCGCTTTGGTCGCCCTGCACTAAACAGTCAACTAACAAAACTTCCACCCCGCCCCAACGGCTATTTAATATTTTCAGAAAATCGGCACAAGCCGCCGAATCAGCCGCCGTGACTAGGCCAATTCGATTCGGCACGGCTGGCAGCGGCCGTTTACGATCTTCATCAAACAGGCCTTCGGCCTGTAGCTTAGCTCGCAGCAGATCAGCCGCCTTTTTGATAGAACCTTCGCCGACTGGCAGAAGCGACATTAAATTAATAGTAAAGCCAAATTTCGGATGCAGCCGCGGCGAACCAATAGCCCTTAATTTGAGTCCGTCTTCCAGCGGACCTGGCAGCATGTAAACTGTACCGAAAAAGCGCAAACTGGCGGCTTCGTCTTTGAGGTCAAAATAGACCCATCTATTTTTAACCACCCTAAAATTAGACAGTTCGCCTTCAATCGCCACGTTAGGATAAGCATATTCCAGCGTCTGATTAAAGACTGCTACAAAATCACTTGGCGAAAAAACAATTTCCGGGCTCATACCGACATCAGCTTTTTGACCTTAGTCCGTTATCGACAGCTCTTTGGTAAAGCAAGTAGCCGGGTGGCAGTTGAATAGCCATGGTAACCAGCCGAAACATAATGGTGACCGATAGGCTCAGGCCAGCCGGAATGCCTGTAGCCACCAGGACGCCAGTCATCAAACCTTCATAAATACCAATGCCGGCCGGCAGTACCGAGATTAAACCGGCGAAGTTGGCGACCGCATAGGCCAAAATCACCGCTCCTAGATTGACGAACTGATCAAAAGCCAGATAAACCACGTACAAAGAGGCTATTTCGGTTAGGTTAGCAAATGTTGTGTGGATGAAGGGCCACTTCAAATCACGCCAATTCTTTTTATATAGTCGATAGTTATCGTGCAGTTCATCAAAGGCCGCCTGCGCCCCAGCAATATTGATGGCTTCTTTTTTCCTGGGCTGCACCAGTTTAATCAAGACGTTCAAAATCTTAGTCATAAAAGTTAGAAAGGTTCTAATCCGTCGGCGGCTCTCGATCATATAGATACTAAAAAGCGTGCCGGCAATTAACAAGGTGATTAATGAGGCTGCTGTTATGAGCACCAAGTCGTTAACATGATTGCGCATCGCCAAAAGCACTAAGCCAATAATCAGAAGTGGCTGGTAGCTAACATAAAGTAAAAGCATCTTGGCGAACTGGGCTAAGGTGCCTTTAGAGGCGCTAATGCCGTAAGCCCGAGAGCGCAAGCCAAAGTAAGAGATACCGGAAATTCCAGCGCTGGGCAAAATGTAGTTAACGAAGTTTAGTTCCAAACTTAGACGGTACATTTGCCAGTACTCTACTTTGTTGCCTAAAACCGCAAACAGCCCCCGATACAGCCGAGCGTAGGCATCGTAGTTAAGAAACTTAAGAGGAATGATTAGAAGTAATGCGACGGCATTAATGTTGCCGAGTTCGCGAACAGCCTCAAGAATTTGGTGGCGTAGGCCATAAACTAACATCGCCAAGCCGGCAAAACCTGCTAGCGTCAGGTATAGTCGCCACTTCGGCCCTTTTGAATTACTCATTTGTATATGCCGATATTATAACTGTAACTACGCCGCAAAGTTTATACTAAAATGCGGCTACGCTGACGCTCCGCCTTATGAGGGACAACCTCGCGGTTTTCCCTCATCGCGCCGGGCGCGGAATGAATCCGACACTCGGGCTCTCCTTTTCCCTTCTTTAAGTTACACTAGAGTAATGACGGAGTTTTTGCTGAAAAGTATCTGTATTTTAGGCCGCCAGCCAGCCTTGGGACTGGCTGAGCTGGAAAGTTTATATGGCGCTAGACATATTAAACCTATCCATGGCGCGGCTTTGCTTGATATTGAAGCAGCTGATATCAATTTCAAACGTGTGGGCGGCACTTTAAAAGTCGCCAAAATACTGGCCGTTCTGCCCTTCACCGATTGGTCAAAGTTATTTGCTTACCTTAAAGAAAATATTCCCAAACAACTTAAATATCTGCCTGAAGGCCAATTTCGACTAGGTGTCAGCTGCTATGGCATCAGAGTACCGTTAAGAACTTTGAGCGCTAACTTGCTGGAGATTAAAAAAATTATCCGCCAAACCGGACGGCCGGTGCGCATTATCCCTAATAAAACAGCTGAGCTTAACGCTGCACAAGTGTTACATAACAAACTAACGCATCGTGGTGGCTGGGAATTGCTTTTGATAAGAAATGAGGGGCAGGCTATTTTAGCGCAAACATTATTTGTTCAAGACATTGAAGCTTACGGTGCCCGCGACCAAGCCAGACCAAAACGCGACGCGCGGGTCGGTATGCTGCCACCGAAGCTCGCTCAAATTTTGATAAATTTGAGCTCGCCGGATGACAGAAGACAGAAGACGGAAGACGGAAGGCCACGATCGGTAAGGATACTTGATCCTTTTTGCGGAACGGGGGTCATTCTTCAGGAAGCACTGCTGATGGGTTACAGCGTTATGGGAACAGATATTGATCAGCGGATGGTTGATTATACAACCGAAAATATTCAATGGTTAATAAAAAAATATCCTCAGATTGAGGGACATGTGGTTATAGAAAAAGCTGATGCCATAAATCATAAATGGCCGCGCTTTTCGGTGGTGGCCTCGGAAGTTTTTCTCGGTCGACCACTGTCTTCCCTACCAGGAGATGACGAACTTAAAAAGATAATCAACGATGCTAATACAATTATCAAAAAATTCCTAATAAACATTGCCTCGCAATTGCAGCCGGGACAGCGGATGGTCCTGGCTGTACCGGCTTGGCG
>Ga0209211_10007444_pt1 | contig 15363 bp, 9 predicted proteins | sample RifGroA2_FD_183992 | JGI IMG/M metagenome (GOLD analysis project Ga0209211, IMG submission 183992) | Groundwater microbial communities from Rifle, Colorado, USA - Groundwater A2 (SPAdes) (version 2) | ecosystem: Environmental > Aquatic > Deep subsurface > Groundwater | place: Rifle, Colorado... | reverse complement strand
TGGCACTAGACCTCATCGATATAGACACCGCAGCAAAAGTGAGCGGCGCCAGATTCTTTTATTTAAAAAATGAAGCGGTTTTACTGCAATTTGCTCTGGTTCAATTTGTGATGCGCACCTTAACAACTCCAAAAATTATTGCGGAGCTTGCAAAAAAAGTTGGTAATCCTTATCCAAATGTTTTCACGCCAATTGTGCCGCCTGTTTTAATGCGTCCGGAAGTAATGAACAAAATGGGAAGACTGAATCCTGTAGAAGAGCGGTATTATATTCCCGGCGACCCATTAGTTTTAGTTGGCAGTGCTGAGCACACACTTGGTCCTATGTTTATGGATCAAACCTTAAAGCAGTCAAAGCTTCCAATAAGATACATTGGTTATTCAACAGCCTTTAGAAGAGAAGCAGGTTCATATGGCAAAGACATGAAAGGTATTTTGCGAGTTCATCAGTTTGATAAATTAGAAATGGAAACTTTTGTACCTCAAGAACACGGTATGGTTGAACAGGATTTGTTGGTGGCAATTCAAGAATACTTAATGCAGCAATTGGCAATTCCATATGAAGTAATGATTGTATGTACAGGCGATATGGGTAAACCCGATTATCGTCAAATTGATATAAATGCTTGGGTTCCGGCGCAGGGCAAGTACCGTGAAACCCATTCTGCCGATTACATGACGGATTTTCAGGCGCGTAGGTTAAACAGTAAATACGAAGACTCCGCAGGAGTGAGAAAGTTTTTGTATATGAATGATGCCACTGCTTTAGCGATTGGTCGCACACTTATTGGTATTTTGGAAAACTATCAGCAAAAAGACGGCTCGGTAACAATTCCAAAAGTATTACAACCGTATTTGGGTGGGCTAAAAGAAATTAAGAGATAATCATTGTAGTAAGTCTTGAGGTTTGGTTTAATATAATCAATGTCGGTATTTGATAATGTGCATTTGCCTAAGGTTTTGTACGAAACGCAGTCCCAATTTAACGGGAAGATCACGGTTTTGCAATCGGGAAAAACGCGCAAGTTAATTGTTGACGGTGTAAATCAGTCGCTAAATTGGGATTCACCTGTGGCAAAAACAAAAGTATGGGGTCGCGTTGTTGATGTGCTAAAAGAAAATCAACCGGCAGCCAAAAAAGTTTTGATCTTAGGTCTTGGCGGCGGAACGATGCAGCATTTAATTGCCAAAGCTTTTCCCGGTGTAGAACTTGTAAGTATCGAGCTTGATCCGGTTATGATTGACGTTGCCAAAAAACATTTTAACCTGGCAGACATTCCAAATCACAAAATAATTAATGATGATGCATGTCGCGTAATTGTGGAACCGCAGGCCCATAGCTTAAAAGAACATTATTTTGACACAATTATTGTTGATATTTACTGCGGCGAAAAATTTCCCGAGCTTGGCAAGTCAGGCAATTTTATTACCGCGTTAAAAAACTTGGTCTTACCGGAAGGCCTAATAATTTTTAATCGCATTTATTTAGAACATCATCAAGATGACGTAAATATCTTTATCGATTCTGTTGGAAATTTTTTGGCCGATGTGCATTCGTTGGTGATTGCCGGCGTAACAAATTCTGACAACGTGTTAATTTACGGACGGGCATAAATAAATGGGAGTTGTACAAGCATTGATTTTGGGAGTTGTGCAAGGTTTAACAGAAGCCCTGCCAATTTCTTCCTCGGGCCATTTAGTAATTTTACCCCTACTTTTTGGTTGGAAAGAACAGCCTTTAGTTTTTGATACCACTTTGCATCTTGGAACGGCACTGGCCTTGTTAATTTATTTTTTTAAAGATTTGTGGGCCATTTTTATCGCATTCGTAAAAGATTTTTTTAGTCATTACGCAAAGATTAAAAACTACAGTGAAAAAGGGTATCTTGGCGTTTTACTTTTAGTTGGTTGTATCCCTGCCGCACTTCTTGGCTTTTTATTTAACGACTTGTTTGAAACTACTTTTAGAAGTTTAACAGCCGTTGCCATATTTTTATTGGCGGGTAGTACTTTAATGTTTTTTGCGGAAAAGTTTAGTAAAAAAACCGGTACCAAACTAACCGTTAAAAAAAGTTTATTTATTGGCTTTATGCAGTCGCTGGCGTTATTTCCCGGAGTGTCAAGATCGGGCGCAACGATTTCTGCGGGCATGTTGGCGGGATTAAACCGCGAAGAAGCTGCAAGGTTTTCTTTTTTGCTTTCGGTGCCGATTGTTGTTATGGCCGGAGTGTTTAAACTGGTAACTTCTTTTAGTTTACTTTCGTCAATTTCAATTCTACCGATTTTAGTTGGCTTTGTTGCCAGCACCTTGTTTGGCATTTTAGCGATTGAAATTTTACTAAGGTTTGTGAGAAAAAATAATTTAACGGTTTTTATTGTATATCGAATTGCCTTGGCCGTGTTTTTATTAGTTTTAGCTTTGAGGTAACAACAAGACGCGAGGTGCTAAAATACAAACGCTATGTTTTCACTGTTTTTAGATTCAAATCAAAAACAACTAACTAAATTGAAACCGCTTGTGGATAAAGTAAATGCGGCAGAGCCGGAAACGCAAAAGCTTACGAACGAGCAAGTTGTATCAAAAACTTTAGCTTGGAAAAATCAACTTAAAAATCTTGCCGACACAGAACAACCAAACCTGCTGGACCGGCTTTTGCCCGATGCATTTGCTCTTGTACGTGAAGCTTCAAAACGAACTTTAGGCAAACGCCACTACGATGTTCAGCTTATGGCGGGTATCATTTTGCATCAAGGCAAAGTTGCCGAACAAAAAACCGGCGAAGGAAAAACATTAACTGCAACACTTCCGTTGTACTTAAATGCGCTTACCGGCAAAGGCGTACATTTGGTTACGCCTAACGATTACTTGTCTCGGCACGGTGCCGGCTGGATGGGCCCGATTTATGATTATTTGGGGCTAAAAACCGGAGCGATTATTCAGGAACGCGCCTTTGTTTATGATCCAAATTACGAAAGCAGTGAATTTCAAGACGAATATGCCAGACATTTGCGTGAAGTTTCAAGACAAGAAGCTTACAAATGTGACATAACTTATGGAACAAACCACGAATTCGGTTTTGACTATTTGCGCGACAACATGGTAGGGCGATTAAACGACACTGTTCAAACCAATCAAAATGGCGAATGGGGAATTCATAATTTCGCAATTGTTGACGAAGTTGACTCTATTTTAATCGACATTGCTCGAACACCGCTTATTATTTCAACAAGCGCAGCTCAACCCACTGAAAGATACCATCAGTCTTCGCAAATTGTAAAACAGCTTATTAAAGATACAGATTACGAAGTTGAGGAAAAATTTCGCACGGCAACTCTAACTGACTTAGGTATCCGCCGGGTAGAAAATATGCTGGGAGTTTCCAACTTGTATGAACAGGATTTTGAAATGGTGCATTTAATCGAACAAGCTCTTTCTTCACAAGCTTTGTACGAAAAAGACCGGGATTATGTTGTAAAAGATGGCAAAGTAGTAATTGTTGATCAGTTCACCGGCAGACTTTTACCGTCTAACCGCTATTCGCACGGATTGCATCAGGCAATTGAAGCAAAAGAAGGTGTGGCAATTCAACAGGAGTCAAAAACGTTGGCTGAAATTTCGTATCAAAATTATTTTAGAATGTACAAAAAGCTTTCGGGAATGACCGGAACCGCCGCCACCGAAGCAGAAGAATTTTACAAAATTTATAAATTGGATGTGGTTTCAATTCCAACACATAATCCGGTAAAACGAGCCGATTCCAATGATGTAATTTACAAAACCGAATCGGCAAAGTTTAAAGCCGTCGCCGATGAAATTGCCCAAAAACACGAAAAAGGCCAGCCGGTTTTGGTAGGAACAACCTCGGTAGATAAAAGCCAATTGTTACATACGTTTTTACAGCGCAAAAAAATTCCGCACGAAATTTTAAATGCCAAAAATCATGAACAAGAAGCGTTAATTATTGCGCAGGCAGGCAGGCGCGGCGCTGTTACTGTTTCTACAAATATGGCCGGTCGCGGAGTTGACATAATTTTGGGCGGAGATCCGCCTGACTTAACCGAGCAGACGGCGGTAATAGACGCAGGTGGTTTACATGTTATCGGAACCGAGCGACACGAATCTCGCCGAATTGATAACCAGCTTAGAGGGCGCTCCGGGCGCCAAGGTGACCCCGGGTCGTCTAGGTTTTTTGTTTCATTGCAAGACGACTTAATGCGGGTTTTTGGCGGTGCACAAATAGAGGGATTAATGAGCCGCTTTGGACTTGATGAAAACACGCCGATAGAAGCCGGAATTGTTAGTAAAGCTATTGAAAATGCGCAAAAAAAAGTTGAAGGCTTTAATTTTGACAGACGAAAACAGCTTGTAGAAATGGACGACATAATAAATGTTCACCGTGAAGTTATTTATAAATTACGCCGCCGTGTTTTGGAACTTGGCGAAGGCAACGAAGAATATAAAGATTGGTTTACAAATAAACTTGTACAAAATTCCAATTATGATTTAACAAGCTGGAATACTCACGAAAAAAACTTTGGTAAAGAAATGTGGTTTCAGGTGATTTCGCAGTTAAGTTTGCCGGTTGTTGATCTACTTTGGATGGAGCATTTGGTGGACATGGATGACTTGCGTGAAGGAATTGGGCTTCGCGGATATGCCCAGCGCGATCCTATGGTTGAATATAAGCGTGAGGGTCATGCGCGGTTTGAAATTTTGATTTCCAAAATATATACAGCAATTTCCGAAAGGTTACAGCGCATCCAAAGCAGTTCCGAGGTTAAAAAAGAAGCAACTCCGCTCATGGGTTCGCGCGTAATGTACAAACACAGTGAACTTGAAACCGGTGTTGCCGAAGAAACTGCCGATGTAAAACGCGGCGGGTTAAAAGTAGAAGCAATTACGGCAAACGCTCCAAAAGTTGGTAGAAATGATCAGTGCCCGTGCGGCAGCGGGAAGAAGTTCAAAGCTTGTCACGGCAAATAGCCGTGCTGTGCTTTGCACAGAACACGGTCGCTGATGCTCCCTACCAATTCTCACTCCGTTCGAATTGTCACGGTCGTTGAGATTTTAGTCCATTCACTATTTGAATAGCCTGTTGTGCCTCCGGATAGTTGGGATTAAGTTTGGCGGTTTTTGTAAAATAGTCCAGTGCTTTATCTAAATTACCTTTTTGATACTCGATTATGCCCAGTTTAAATGTGGCCTGATACAAATATGGATTAGCTTGCCAAGACTGCATTAAATATTTTTCCGCTAAATCCAATTGCCCAAGTTGCAAATAAGTGTTACCTAAATTATGAAGTGCATCGGCATAATTTGGTTGCAGTTCAATAGCTCTTTGAAAAGCTTCCACTGATTTTTGAAAATTTTGTTCGTTGCCATAAGCGTCCCCAAGATTGTTAAAAACGCGCGCGCTGGTTGGCTCAACCTTAGACGTAGCCAGCCATAAATTTTTGGAATTTTGCCAATCATTTATACGGACAAACGTTCGTAGCGTGTACAGTATTACAAGTGCTATGGTAAGCGTTAAGGCTAAATCTTTATGTTTAAATTTTTCTTGAGCCTTTACAATTAGAATTGCCACAATTGCCGAAAAAAACGCCGTTCCAAAGTACATGTATCTTTCGGCAATAAAAAATGCTACCTGAACAGGACTAAACGTTGGAAGAATCGAGGAAACCATCGCCAAACTAAGTCCTGCTAAAACGCGGTGCTTTTTCCATGCATATATAAGCCACATACCAAAAGCTAAGCTGCTTACGATCATAACTGTATAACTTGTTGTACTTATGCCTAATCCTTCGTGAAAAATGCTTAAGCCTTTTGGCAAAAGATACAGCTTTAACATCATGTATATGGTGTAAGGTAGTCGATTAAACAGCGGCGTAGCATCTAAGCCGAAAGTTGCCGAAAGTTCGGTAACTCTGGTTGCTGCTCCCTGTTTGAGAAACAAAATGCCATAAACAAGTGACGCAACTATAAATGGCAAATATTTTGCACCGGCCTTAAAATTAAGTTTTTTCTCAAAGACAAACTGATCTAAAAATACTAAAGCTGCAAAAGTCGAAACAACCCAAGGACTTCTAACAAAAATAAGTGCAAGCCCGTAAAGAGCCGCCGAAAGCCAAAAGTATTTTTGGGTTGCTGTTTTTTTGTATAAGCTGTAGAAAATGAGTGTCGTAAAGGCAAATATACCGTTAATTAAATATCCTACGCTTGAAACCCACGAAACGGCTTCGGAGTTAACCGGGTGCACAGCGAATAGAAACGCGGTAATTAAAGCCACTCGCTTATCAAACATAATGTACATTAAAATAAACACTAACCAGGTAATAACAACATGCAGTGTAAATGAAACGGTATGCATAACGAACGTGCTGTAGCCAAAAAGCTTAAACGCAGTTGCGTAATATATTGAATGTAAAATTAACGATTTGTATGCACCGGTTAAATCATGCGTAATAGGATTTTGCATAAAGCCAACAAAATCATCGCCGGAGATAAAACCGGCAAAAAAGATTTTAAAATAGGCAACAAAGATTACAAGTGCCAAAAGTATAAAAATATCTAAATTGCCCAGTATAAGTTTTCTAAAACGCATGAATGGTATTATTCTATATAAATATGGGCAAAGATCAAAAGAACTTTTTTTTGGAGATGTCGGAAACGTTTATTATTTCGATAATCATAATATTTACTATTTACAAATTTGTAGCTTTCCCTACACTAGTATGGGGAGCGAGCATGGAGCCGAATTTTTATACCGGAGAGAGAATCTTGGTTGAAAAGGTTACAAAGTATTTTAAGGGTTTTAACCGTGGAGATGTAGTTGTACTACATCCGCCCGAAAGTAATAATTTAGAATATATCAAAAGAGTAGTCGGTGTGCCCGGAGATATAGTAAAAATACTGGATTGTACTGTATATATTTCGCGGGATGGCCAAAAATATAAACTTGATGAGTATTACTTAGCCGAAAATACCTGTACAATCGGGGGTATTAAGCTTAAAGAAGGTCGTTCTATCAAGATAGACGAGGGCAAGTATCTTGTTTTAGGTGATAACAGAGAAAAGTCGGTTGATTCAAGGATAATTGGATTGATAGATGCCGATAAAATACTAGGCAGAGTAGTGTTTAGATTTTGGCCTCTGAATAAGGCGGGATTTTTGTGATAAAATAACTGTTGACACGCCGGAAATGTTGTGTTAACTTACGCCCTTGTCCCAAACGTGCAACTGAATTTATGGTGATGATATCGATAAAAGCTTGTAAACAAAAGGCTTGGTTGGCGTCAATACGGGCTAGACGCGCCGTAGAGTATTTCTTTGTAAATTATAAAAAAATTATTTAAATTAATGAGATACGACTTTTCAAAAAGAAAAACGACTCTTCCACTACCAAATTTATCGAGCGTGCAATTAGATTCTTTTGAGTGGTTTAGAAATCAAGGCATAAACGAAATTCTTGATGAACTTGGTATGGTCGAAGACTATTCCGGAAGAGGCTGGCTGTTAACTTTATCAAATCCCACAATTGAAAAAGAGAATCTTTCCGTTGAACAAGCCTTGCACACCGGCAGAACATACGACGCACCTTGGTATCTCACAGTTACTTTAGAAGATAGAATAGCCAAAAAGAATAAAAAACAAAGTGTATACATGGGTGATGTGCCTTTAATGACCAAAAGAGGCACATTTATTATTAACGGTGTTGAAAGAGTTATCGTAAATCAATTAATCAGATCCGAAGGTGTTTTATTTACCGGCGCAAACTCACCGATAACCGGCCAGTTTTTAGCCGGAGCTAAAGTTTTACCTAAAAACGGAGTCTGGCTCGAAATCGAAACCGCAAGAAGCGGCGTTATCAGCGTAAAAATTGATCGCAAGAGAAAAATTACCATTTCAACTTTATTAAGAGTTTTTGGCTTAGAAACCGATGACGACATTAGAGGTGCATTTACAGGGGTAGAAACGAACCCGGAGGTAAATTACATTGATTCAACAATTGCCAAAGATCCGGCTTCTTCTTACAACGAAGCCTGTTTAGAAATTTACCGCAAAATGCGTCCGGGCGATCCGTTGGTATTAGAAAATGCCAAGGCACTTGTTGATTCCATGTTTTTTAATAAACGAAGATATAGCTTGGGAGAAGTCGGAAGATTTAAGATGAACCAAGTTTTAGGCTTAAACTTTCCGAATGATCCTAAGCACAGGCTTTTACAACTAGAAGACTTAATAAAAATAGTTTCCAGAATTATTGAATTAAATAACGGTATCGGCAGTGTTAGTGATATTGACCATTTAGCCAACCGCAGAATAAAAAGTATCGGCGAATTATTACAAAATCAATTAAGAGTTGGTTTTTTACAGCTTGAAAAAAACATTAAAGAAAAAATGAGTTTACAGCCGCGTGACGTTTTGCCCGAGCCGCCTCTTTTAGTGTCCCCAAGAATTGTTGCCGCAAAAATTCATTCGTTCTTTGCGTCTGGGCAACTTTCGCAAATGCAGGATCAACAAAACCCATTAATCTCGCTTGATCATTTACGTAGACTTTCGGTTTTGGGACCAGGCGGACTTACAAAAGAACGCGCCAGCATGGCAGTAAGAGACGTGCACTATTCGTCATTCGGCAGAATTTGTCCGGTTAGAACTCCTGAAGGTCCAAGTATTGGTTTAATCAACTATTTGGCCATGTATGCAAAAGTAAACAAATACGGCTTTTTGGAAACACCCTATTTTAGACTCGAGAAAGATAAAGACGGTAAAGTTAAAGTAACGGACGAAATCGTTTATCTTGCAGCCTACGACGAAGAAAACACACATATTACCGATGCTTCGGTAACATTAGATGACAAAGGCTACATTACACAAAAACAAGTTCCGCTTCGTAGCGGCGGCCTGTTTACATTGGGTGATGTTTCTTTGGCTAATTACATGGAAGTCGTACCTCGCCAAGTTGTGGGTATTTCCGCCGGTTTAATTCCGTTTTTGTCTAACGATGACGTTGCACGTGCCCTTATGGGCACTCAACAAATGTCTCAAGCCGTGCCCTTGGTAAAACCCGAAGCACCTTTAGTGGGAACCGGTATAGAGGCGGCAATTGCCAAAAATGCCAATGCGGTAATCCTTGCAGAAGACAAAGGAGTAGTAACTTATGCCGATGCCACCAGCGTAAAAGTTTCGTATGAAAATAAAAAAGGTACTACCGAATACAAGCCGGCAAAGTTTTTTAAATCTAATTCCGACACCTGTTACAACCAATATGTAAAAGTTGAAACCGGTCAAAAACTTAAAAAAGGTGACATATTAATTGAAGGCCCCGCGGTAAAAGATGGGGAAATTTCTATTGGCACAAATGTAATCGTGGCCTACATGATTTGGGAAGGTTATGAATTTGAAGACGGTATTGTCATTTCCGACCGACTTGTTAAAGAAGATGTTTTAACATCCATTCATATTTCCGACTATACCATCTCGGTTTTGGAAACCAAGCTAGGCAACGAAGAAATTACATCCGACATTCCTAATGCTTCCGAAGAGTCTCTACGCAACTTAAGCGAAGACGGCATTGTTGCTATTGGTTCAAAAGTTAGATCAGGTGATATTTTAGTTGGAAAAGTTGCACCAAAAGGTGAGGCCGATCTTTCTGCAGAAGAAAGGTTACTACGCGCAATCTTTGGTGAAAAAGCAAAAGATGTTAGAGACAACTCACTTGTTATGCCGCACGGTGAACACGGTGTTGTTATTGCTGTAAAACGCGTTGGCAAAAAAGAAAACGAACAATTACCGGCGGGAGTTTTAGAAGAAATTACTGTATATGTTGCTCAGCAAAAGAAAATAGAAGTTGGCGATAAGCTTGCAGGTCGACATGGTAACAAAGGTGTTATTTCGGCGATTGTGCCTGCTGCCGACATGCCGCATATGGAAAACGGAACTCCGATTGATATTGTATTTTCATCAGAAGCGGTTTTAAAACGTATGAACGTTGGCCAAATTTTAGAAGCACCTCTTGGTATGGCCGGCAAAAAGCTTGGTAAAAAATATTTAGTACCAACACTGGAGCAAGTTCCGCATGCCGAAATTGAAAAAGAATTAGAAATGGCAGGAGTACCTATTTCCGGCAAAGTAAAACTAATTGACGGCAGAACCGGCGAGTATTTTCACGAAAAAGTTGTTGTCGGTGACACATATATCTTAAAACTGGTCCATATGTCCGAAGAAAAAATGCACGCCAGATCAACCGGACCTTACTCGTTAATTACTCAACAACCTTTGGGAGGTAAAGCCCAGTTCGGCGGCCAGCGCTTTGGCGAAATGGAAGTTTGGGCATTAGAAGCTTATGGTGCCGCGCACATTCTTAAAGAAATGTTAACGATTAAGTCCGACGATTTAATTGGAAGAACACAGGCATACAGTGCAATTATTCAAAATAAAGTTATTCCGGAGTCTAATGTTCCCGAAACATTTAAATTGTTAGTTCGCGAACTAAACGGCTTAAGTCTTGGTATGGAAGCATTGTCTTCAGAGCCAACCGAGGAACTTACCGAAGAGTCCAAGGAAAAAGAGCAAGAAGAAACTTTAAGTTCACCTAAGGAATAATTTATGAAATATTTAGACGAATTAAAAAACTTTGATGCAATTAAAATTTATCTCGCTTCAAGTGCCGAGATTTTAGAGTGGTCTTTTGGCGAAGTTATTAAGCCGGAAACCATTAACTACCGAACCTTTAAATCCGAACGCGACGGCCTTTTTGACGAGCGCATTTTTGGTCCGGTTAAAAACTATGAATGCTACTGCGGAAAATACAAAGGCATCAGATACAAAGGTGTTATTTGCGATAAATGTGGTGTTGAAGTAACTCACTCACGTGTAAGACGCGAAAGAATGGGGCATTTAAAACTTGCTACTCCGGTTGCGCATGTGTGGTTTTTTAGAGGCATTCCTTCTAAACTCGCATTGCTTTTGGATATTTCGCCAAGAAACATTGAATCGGTAATTTACTTTTCGTCATTTATTGTGGTTGCCATGGACGGCAACAAAAAAGCACAGGCAATTTCGGAAGTTGAAAAAGATTGGGAAAAAGAAAAGAAAGTCATTTTAGCCGAACTTGATAAAGAAACTCAACCTTTTGACAAAGAGCTTAGTCAGCTTGAAAAACGTAAAGACGATTTTAAATCTCAAGAAGAAGCTTTAAAGATTAAACAAAAAGTTCAGGCGATTAGAAACGCGTACGAGAAGAAAATTGAAGAAGCCGAAAAGGGCTTTAAGATAATTCAACGCAAACTGGAAAGCATCGAAGTATTCAGCGTAATTTCCGATAACGAGTACATGGAATTAATGCAATACATAGATATTTTCTCCAAACTTGAAATCGGTGCCGAAGCCGTTCGCAATATTTTAACCGCCTTAGACTTAAATCAACTGTCAACTCAACTTGTTGAGCAATTTAGAAGAGCAAATATTGCCCCCGATCGCATGATTTTAGATGTTGTACCGGTAATTCCGCCCGATCTTAGACCTATGGTTCAATTAGAAGGTGGACGCTTTGCCACATCCGACTTAAACGATTTATATCGCAGAGTTATTAATCGAAACAATAGATTAAAAAGACTTTTGGATTTAGGCGCCCCCGAAATTATTATTAGAAACGAAAAAAGAATGTTGCAGGAATCGGTTGACGCTTTATTTGATTCGTCAAAACAACGCCAAAAACTAAGAGCAGCCAAAGGCAAAAAAGAATTAAGATCATTGGCCGATATGTTAAAAGGCAAACAAGGTATTTTTAGATTAAATCTTTTAGGTAAACGCGTTGATTACTCAGGTCGCGGTGTTATTATCAACGGCCCGACCTTAAAACTTAACGAATGCGGACTTCCGCGCGAAATGGCTTTGGAACTTTTTAAACCATTTGTTTTGCGCGAGCTATTATCAAGAGGGCACGCGCCAAATGTTAAAAGTGCAAAATATGTTTTAGAAACCAGAGGGAGCGAAGTTTGGGATATTCTAGAAGACTTGGTTAAAGATCATCCGGTACTTTTAAACCGTGCACCTACCCTTTGGCGACTTGGTATTCAGGCATTTTATCCAAAATTAATTGAAGGCAATTCAATAAGACTTCATCTTTGCGTATGTTCCGGTTTTAACGCCGATTTTGACGGTGACCAAATGGCTGTACATTTACCGTTATCGGAAGCCGCAAAAGAAGAAGCCAGAAAAGTTGTTATTTCTACAAATAACTTGTTAAATCCGTCCGACGGAAGCCCGATGTCAATTCCAACAAAAATTATGCTTTTTGGTATTTTTTACATGACATCCGTTGACAACGCACTGCCGATTTATCCGCAGCCTTTTGCCGACAAAGCCGAATTGTTATACGCCCAGGATGCGGCTAAAAAAGTTGGATTGCGTCAAAAAGTGAAAATTGCTATAAACGGCCAGCTTGTTGAAACAACCGCAGGAAGGGTTTTGTTTAACGAGATTATTCCCGAAGCATTTGGTTTTATAAACGACGAAATGACAAAGAAAAAAGTTAATGAGCTTATTGCCAAGGCCTTTGACATTGAATCCCGCGAAGTGATCGTTAAATTAATTGATGACTTAAAAGATTTGGGTCTTAAATACGGAACCATTTCTGGTCAGTCGGTTTCTTTGGCCGATGTAGAAATTCCGGCGGACCGCGAAGCTTTAATTGAAAAAGGCCGCACAGCCGTTATGGAGGTTGACAAAAACTTTAGACGAGGTCTTATTACCAAAAGCGAAGCGCAACGACTTACCGAAGACGTTTGGAATCAAATTACCGCAGAAATCGACAATTCGGTTTGGAACAACTTGCCATCTGAAAATCCGGTTAAAGTACTTGTTAGATCGGGTTCTACTAGAGCTTCACGCGATCAAGTTAAGCAGATTGCAGGTATTAAAGGACTTGTCGTTGATCCTACAGGAAAAACAGTGCAGTTGCCTATTTTGGGTAACTTTAAAATCGGGCTTTCCGGTTTGGAATACTTTGTGTCCGCAAGAGGTGCAAGAAAAGGTTTGGTTGACAAAGGGCTTAAAACAGCAGACGCCGGTTATTTAACAAGAAGACTTGTTGATGTTGCGCAGGATGTTTTGGTTCGTGAAGAAGACTGCGAAACCGAAAAAGGCCGCGAAGTTAAAGTTGGAGAAAACACAATTTTGCAAACATTTACAGACAGAGTTATCGGGCGCTATCTTGCCGTGGATGCAAAAGTCGGCAACAAAATTATTGTTAAACGCGACACATTACTAACCAGAGAAGATGTTGCAAAAATAATAGAAGCAAAAATCGAGAAAATCACTGTGAGATCGCCTTTAACATGCGAAACGCGAAGAGGGCTTTGTGTAAAGTGTTATGGTGTTGATCTTGTTACCAGAAGCGACGTAATGATCGGAGCGGCCGTTGGTGTTGCTGCCGCACAATCAATTGGTGAACCGGGAACACAGCTTACAATGCGAACCTTCCATACCGGAGGTATTGCAGGAAAAGACATTACCCAAGGGTTGCCAAGAGTTGAGGAAATTGTTGAAGCGAGAGCTCCAAAGTATCTTTCGACCATGAGCGAAATAACCGGTACGGTAAAAGTTTCTAAAACAGGGGATGAACGCAAAATAACAGTTATTGCCACCGATAAAGCTGAAGATCAACAAACCGTTGAATATATGGTTGATCCGGTTGCCGAAATTGTTGTCGAAGACGGCCAGCTTGTTGGTAAAGGTGAAAAACTCACCGCCGGCCACTTGGACCTAACCGATTTACTCCGAACCGTTGGCGTAGATGAAACCAAAAAATACATTATTGAAGAAATTCAAAAAGTGTATGCTTCACAAGGTGTTTCGTTAAATGAAAAGCATATCGAAGTTATTGTGAAACAAATGTTTAATAATGTTCGTATCGAAGACAAAGGTGATACCGATCTTTTGGTTGGTGAAGTTGTTACCAGGTCTTCGTTTGAAGAAGAAAACGAAAAAGTACTTGCAGCCGGCGGAACTCCCGCTACGGCAAACGTAATACTTTTGGGTATTACCAAATCGTCGCTAAATACCGACAGCTTTTTGTCCGCTGCTTCATTTATTCAAACCAGCAATGTGTTGACCGACGCAGCGGCTTCTGGTAAAGTCGATCAGCTCTTAGGTTTAAAGGAAAACGTAATCATAGGAAGATTAATTCCTACCGGCGAAAGAGCAAAGTTAGATTAGTTAAGTTAGTTAGAGGAGTGAAAGATTTGAGAAAACATTCCGCAGCCGCAACGCGGCGAGGACCGTTTTCGAAAAACTTTCACGATGAAGTATGCCAACGATTAACCAATTAATAAGAAAAAACAGAAAATCTAAGGTTAAAAAGGTAAAGACAAAAGCCTTAACCGAAATCTGGAACTCTAAAAAAAGAGTCGCCAAGTTTCACCAATCTCCTTTCAAAAAGGGAGTTTGTTTGCAGGTTAAAACTCAAACTCCAAGAAAACCAAACTCGGCCTTAAGAAAAGTTGCAAGGGTGCGCCTTTCCAACAGAAAAGAAGTAACAGCCTACATTCCGGGGGAGGGTCATACCTTACAGGAACACTCGGTTGTTATGGTACGCGGAGGCAGAGTTAAAGATTTACCGGGTATCAAATTCACTATAGTTAGAGGAAAGTTTGACTTATTAGGCGTTCAAAATCGAAAAACATCTAGATCAATTTACGGAGCAAAGAGAGCAAAATAATATGAGAACAGGCTCACCAAAAAAAAGACAACTTCAAACAGATGCAGTTTTTAAATCACGAGTAGTTGCCCGAATGATTAACACCGTTATGAAATCCGGCAAAAAGGCCATGGCCGAAAAAATTGTTTATAAAGTATTAGATACACTGGCGGAAGATCGCAAAGTGTCAATTCAAATGTTTGAGCAAGCCGTAAAAAATGTTATGCCTATTCAGGAAGTAAGGTCGCGCAGAGTCGGCGGTGCAACTTATCAAGTTCCGCAACCGTTAAAACACGATCGCGCGGAAGCTTTAGCAATAAGATGGCTTGTCGAAGCGGCAAACGGTAAAAAAGGCAAACCAATGATAAACAAACTGCATGATGAAATAAAAAATGCGTACGAAAACACCGGTGCCGCCGTTAAAAAGCGTGAGGATGTTCATAAAATGGCCGAAGCCAATAAAGCTTTTTCTCATTTTAGATTTTAAAGCCTATGTCTGAGAAAACGCCCAACAAAAATTACCCGTTAGATAAAATTCGCAATATCGGAATCATTGCCCACATTGACGCCGGTAAAACAACTACAACCGAACGTGTCTTGTATTACACCGGAAAATCTCACAAAATCGGCGAGGTTCACGAAGGTGCTACACAAATGGATTGGATGGC
>Ga0209211_10007443_pt1 | contig 15364 bp, 22 predicted proteins | sample RifGroA2_FD_183992 | JGI IMG/M metagenome (GOLD analysis project Ga0209211, IMG submission 183992) | Groundwater microbial communities from Rifle, Colorado, USA - Groundwater A2 (SPAdes) (version 2) | ecosystem: Environmental > Aquatic > Deep subsurface > Groundwater | place: Rifle, Colorado... | reverse complement strand
CAGTTGATCTTTCAGCAGATAAAATCCGGAAAAATAAAAATATCCCACAAGGAAGCTCGCCTCGCGGGACGCGGGCAGAATGTTTGAGATGACATCTTTAAGGAGCTTATCTTGGTTGGTGATGAACGATGAGGCAGAATTCATAGTTTTTACTCTATCACGCTGTGCTTATTGACACAAACCACGACATGAAGGGTTTGGAGGTGCATAATCGCCATTGACAAGAACCGCATTCTAGCATTTAATACGAGAGGTTATTGTATTATTTATCATATTTCGCATTCCTTTTCGTACTGAAAAAATAGTCTTGCTTTCTTTTGAAAGTATTTTTTCAGGCTGATGAGAGGAAGACGCTTTTAAAGACTATGTCCGTAGAAATTCCGTCATTGTTGACGATGCTTGAGTCAGGCATGCATTTTGGGCACCGCGTTTCGCGGTGGCACCCCAAAATGAAGCAGTATATTTTTACTGCGCGCACGGGCGTGCATATTATTGACCTCAAGCAGACCGCCGAGAAACTAAAATCAGCGATGGATTTTTTAGAATCATCAGCGAGCAAAGGGGAAAAAGTGTTGCTTGTCGGCGTTAAGCGTCAACTCAAGGATACATTAAAAGAAAAGGCCGAAAGTTTCGGCATTTCGTATGTAAGCGAGAAATGGGTTGGCGGAACAATCACAAACTGGACAGTCATTTTCCGTCAGATAAAAAAGATGCAGAAGATGCGGGAAGAAAAGGAGAAAGGCGAATGGAACAAATTCACGAAAAAAGAACAGCTCATTTTACAGGAAGATTTAGACCGGCTGAACCATCAATTTGGGGGTTTGCGCGCGCTTGAGAAAGTACCGCGCGCGGTTTTTTTCTTTGATATGAAGGAGTCAAAGAATGCGGTAAGCGAATGCAGGGGAAAAGGGATCGTCACGGTTGCGCTCTGCGATACAAACACCAATCCTGATCTTGTAGATTATCCGATTCCGGCAAACGATGATGCAATTAAATCGCTTAATTTGGTGCTCGCTCTTGTGTGCTCTGCCATAACTCGCGGGAAAATGAGTTATGAAAAAGCCAAAGAGATAAAATAAATATATGGTTACTCTAGAAAAAATTCAGGAACTTCGCAAAAGAACTTCTGCCCCGCTGATTGATTGTAAAAATTGTTTGGAAGAATCGCAGGGTGATGTAGATCAAGCGGTTGATCTTCTGCGTAAAAAAGGGCTTAAAAGCGCGGCAAAAAAAGGCGATAGAGCAACTCTTGAAGGATGCATCGGTTCGTATGTGCATACAACGGGAAAGGTGGCGGCGCTGGTTGCGCTGTCGTGCGAAACAGATTTTGTCGCCCGTACCGATGAATTTAAAACTCTCGCGAAAGACGTGGCAATGCAGATCACCGCAAGCGCGCCTGTGTATATCAAGCCGTCTGATATTTCGCGCGAGGCGATTGAAAAGGAAAAAGAGATTTATCGCGCACAGCTCGTTCTAGAAAAAAAGCCGCCTGATATAATTGAAAAAATTCTTGAAGGAAAGCTTGAAAAATTTTATACTGAAGTCTGCCTCTTGAATCAGCCTTTTGTGAAAGAAGATAAAAAGACAGTCGGCGAGCTTATCAAAGAGCATATGGTGGCGCTTGGGGAAAACATAGAAGTGAAAGAGATGTTTCGGATATCGTTGTAGTGTAATCAGTTGTGGTATACTATATTCATGGAAAAGAAGATGCAGAAGCCTACAGTGAAACGAGTGCTCGTAAAACTTTCCGGAGAGTTTTTTTCAAATGGGGGGCATGGTATTTCGAGCGATGCAGTGATGTTGATTGCCCGCGAATTGAAATATCTTCGGGCGCTTGGCGTTGAGTGCGGCATTGTTGTAGGCGGGGGAAATATATACCGCGGATTGGAAAGTAAAGGGACGTGGGTTGGTTCAGCGTCTGCGCATCAAGTGGGCATGATGGCAACTGTTTTAAACGGCAAGATGCTGGAGGAAGCATTGTGGAAATTGAAGGTGAATGCTTCTTTAATGTGCGCGTTTGGCATTGCGGGCATTGCCGAACCATTTGACGCGCGGAGCGCGTTGGAAAAAATTGAAAGGGAAAAGCGAATTTTAATTTTTGTTGGAGGCACCGGCAACCCTTTTTTAACAACAGATACTGCCGCAGTGTTGCGCGCGCTTGAAATAGGGGCTGACGTGGTGATGAAGGCAACAAAGGTTGACGGCGTGTATTCCGATGATCCGCAGACACATCCGCGGGCAAAGAGATATACGCGCTTGACATTTGAGCAAGCTTTGGATAAGAATTTACAAGTGATGGACAAAACCGCATTTACCATGGCGCGTGAGAATGGTCTCCGTATTCATGTATTTCGTTTTGCAAAGGGCGCTTTAGTGAAGGCCGCCATGGGGAAAGCGACTGGCACCTTGATTCATTGACAGAATGTACTATACTATTTAAATGTGTATACATTAATATTTCCTTGTCAGGATTATGTTGAGAATAGGTAATTTTTTCTCTGTTCTCGCGCATTTTTGGCAAAGAAGAATTTTACACAACTATGGGCAGTGATGATACATGCACAACATGTGGTGCGCAATCGGGAGACTGCGATTGCAGTGGAGGAGATGAGAACATGGATGATGATGATATGGCGGAAAAGGAGGGCGACGATGATGAAGGAGATGAGGATATGGGTGACATGTAGCAATGATAAAAGACGAACTTTTATATGAAAGTTCGTCTTTTATTTAGGGGACGCAGTTCTTATTTATTTTTTTATGCGCTTGTTTAAGCTCGCTTTTTTACGAGAAGGTGGAGCGGTTGCAAGCATGAGAAATTACCATGGCGCGTATTGCAATTAACGGTTTCGGCCGTATCGGGCGGACCGCATTTAAAATAGCTTTAAAAAATCCCAGCATTGAAGTGGTTGCGTTAAACGATTTAGCAGACGTCAAAACGCTTGCATATTTATTGAAGTACGATTCAAATTACGGAGTGTATGCGGAAGACATCAGTGTTGAGGAGAACGCTATCGTTGTGAACGGAAAATGTTATCCCGTCTACAGCAAAAAAGATCCCGCAGAGCTTCCATGGGCGGAATTAGGCGTTGAGGTGGTGTTAGAGTGTACGGGAATTTTTCTTGATGAAGAGAAAGCGGGACTGCATTTAAAAGCCGGAGCAAAAAAAGTTGTTCTTTCCGCGCCTCCGAAAGGAGGCAATATTGCAACATTTGTTCTTGGGGTAAATCAGGAGAAAATTCATGATGTTGAAAACAACATTTATTCCAATGCGTCTTGTACAACAAATTGTATTGCTCCAGTTGCAAAAGTTTTGCATAACGCATTTGGCGTGAAAAAAGCCATTATGACGACTATTCACGGCTACACGGCAGACCAGAGTTTGCAAGATTCGCCGCACAAAGATATGCGGCGCGGCAGATCTGCGGCAGAAAATATCGTTCCAACCACGACCGGCGCGGCAATTGCAACCACAGAAACAATTCCGGAGCTGAAGGGTTTATTCGGCGGGCTTGCCATTCGCGTGCCTGTGCCGGTTGGATCGCTTTCTGATTGTACGTTTTTGGTTGCGCGCCCAACAACGAAAGAAGAGGTGAATGCTGTGCTCTCTGAAGCGGCACAGCGTCAGGAATTTAAAGGCATTTTAACGGTCACGAGCGATCCGATTGTGTCATCAGACATCATTGGCAATGCTCATTCTTCTATTGTTGATTTGAGCCTCACGAGTGTTGTTGACGGCGATCTTGTTAAGGTTGTGTCGTGGTACGATAATGAATGGGGCTACTCTTCCCGTCTTGTTGAATTTGCGGCGGCGTTATTATCGGTTTAAAATTTTTTATCATTCATTTATATGACATCAGAAGAAAAAATAGAAAATGCGGTTGAACAATTCCCAACTTGGGAGGAGATAGAAAATAAAATTTTAGAAATCATAAAAAAGGGCATACCAGAGAAAAACCAAGACGCAATCCCATATATAGAAGCTTTAATCAGTCAAAATCTTGATAGTCTTTGGAGCGAGGTGTGCCAAAAAATAGCATTAGACTGCGCCGTAGATGCAGGAGGATATACATATGGAGGGCTCGTGTCAAATGAAAAACTTATAAATGAAGAAAGAAAACGTATATATTTATTTCCGCATCATAATGAGTATGGACATAATACTGGCAAGTATCATGTATATCGTCTCACAGAAAAATATGACAAAGAGAAAAAAGATGAAGATTGGTTAAAAATTGACGAGGATGTAAAGACTATTGACGAATGGCGTAGAAAGGCTCTTGAAAAATATTTTGAAATTGAATCAAGCTTGAAAGAAAAAGTAATAAAAGAATTAGCAGAAAAAGGATATAAGGCAGATCCGTCGACATTGCCACATGGGGCTTATGAAATTTCGTTCAACGGATGATTGGCTCGGTTACATAAAAAATATATGCCAAAAGGATCAATGCCAGACTCACTTTTTTTCTTTCCAAATGATGGCTCGCCCAACGAAGCAGATGACAAAGAAATTCACCGCGTCAATTTTGATATTGATAACCCACCACAAGATTCACAAGAATTTTTGGATTTTTTGAAATGGTATCATGGCGAAGAGAGGTGGAAAGCTAAAAAACTTGCTGGTAATAATTTGCCAGATGTGTACGATTATAGCCAAATTACACCTGACGGAAGGAAAATTTTTTGGCGCGGAAGGAGTTGAAATCGTATATGATGCAATGCTTCCTCCTTCATTTATTCTTGGCTATATAGATCTTGACGAAGGGAATTTTATACCCCAAAAAGGTACTGATAAGATATTATAGACACTGTGGTTATTTTTTTACATCCTAGATACTGCTAAACTTTGTCATTATATTATGGTCGCGTGCAAAAATTTGACCGACAGTTAAATGTATGTTACGATTGGCACCGTCTTTACATGTGTTAAAGATGTTTTTTTTGCTTCTTCTTCCACATATATAATTTGTGTTTACTCTATATCCATATCCATGCCAACAATCCAACAATTAATTAAAAAGCCCAGAAAAAAAATAGTGAAAAAAACCAAAGCGCCGGCGCTTATGTCGGTATATAATCCGCAATCAAGAAAGCGCGTGGTTTTGCAAAAAGGATGTACGTTCAAACGCGGCGTGTGCGTTAAAGTAACAACCACAACGCCAAAAAAACCGAATTCTGCGCTCCGCAAGATTGCGAGGGTGCGGCTTTCCAATGGCTATGAAGTAACCGCATATATTCCAGGCGTGGGGCATAATCTGCAAGAACATTCAATTGTGATGATACGCGGCGGACGCGTAAAAGATTTACCAGGAGTTCGGTACCACATTGTGCGCGGGGTGTACGGCACCCTTGGCGTTGAGGGGAGAAAGCGCGGCAGGAGCCTGTATGGAGTGAAAAAACCAAAAGAAAGTAAAACAACAACAGCTTAATGTTCAATTTTTTAAATCTATGAGAGGAAAACCAGCGCCAAAGCGCGATATAAAACCAGATCCAAAATATCAAAGTAAAACCATTGCCAAGTTTATTAATTACATCATGAAAAACGGCAAGAAATCAGTTGCGCAGAAAATTGTATATACCGCGTTTGATTTGATCCGTCAAAATACAAAGCAGGACCCGCTTGGAATTTTTAACAAGGCAATGAAGAATATTGCGCCCTATGTTGAGGTGAGATCGCGAAGAGTCGGCGGGGCGAATTACCAGATTCCATATCAGGTGAAGGGAGACAGAAAACTTACTCTTGGCTTCCGCTGGCTTATTGGCGCCTCAAAAGCGCGTAAAGGAGCGGCGATGGCAGTGAAGCTTCAGGCTGAAATTCTTGCGGCGTTAAATGGAGAGGGGTCCGCGGTTAAAAAACGCCAAGATGTTGAGAAAATGGCTCAATCAAACAGGGCGTTCGCTCATTTTGCTCGTTAAGAGTTGCTATTTTTTAGCTATGCCACGACAATATCCTTTAGAAAAAACAAGAAATATCGGCATTATCGCGCATATAGATGCGGGAAAAACAACCGTGTCGGAGCGCGTTTTATATTATACGGCGAAAACTCATAAGATTGGGGAAGTTCACGATGGAGAAGCAACGATGGACTGGATGGAGCAGGAAAAAGAAAGAGGCATAACCATTACCGCCGCCGCAACGACATGCTTTTGGAAAACAGAGCGTTTTGGAGAATCTCGGATTAATATTATTGATACCCCTGGTCACGTTGATTTTACCGTTGAAGTTGAAAGATCCCTGCGCGTGCTTGATGGAGGAGTGGTGGTATTTGACGGAGTTGCCGGGGTTGAACCGCAGTCTGAAACCGTGTGGCATCAGGCGGATAAATATAAAGTACCGCGTATATGCTTCATTAATAAGATGGACAGAACTGGAGCGGATTTCTATGCCGACCTTGCGGCAATCCGGGATCGGCTTTCCCCAAATGCCTATCCGATTCAGCTTCCCATCGGCGCTGAAGATTCATTTCAAGGTATTATAGACCTCTTGAATCGTAAAGCCTATAGTTATACCAACGATCTTGGAACCGACATTGAGGAAAAAGAGATCCCTCAAGACATGAAAGAACTTTCAGAAAAATACCGCGCGGAGCTGATTGAAAAGATCGCTGAAAACGACGAAACGCTTTTAGAAAAATTTGTGAGCGGAGAAGAAATTTCAGAAGACGCATTGAAAAGCGTTTTGCGCAAAGCAGTTATTGCGTACGATATCATACCGGTTTTATGCGGATCAGCCTTAAAAAATAAAGGTGTTCAGAAGCTTTTAGACGCAGTGGTTGATTATCTGCCTTCACCGCTTGATGTACCGCCTATTATGGGCATGGATCCGAAAGATATTGGAAAAAAGACCCCCATTCCGATTGACGATTCCCGCCCCTTTGTGGGGCTGGCATTTAAAGTTGCGACTGACCCGTTTGTTGGCAAGCTGATTTTTTTTAGAGTGTATTCCGGGGTTTTAAAGGCGGGTTCGTATGTGTTAAACGCATCAACAGAAAACAAGGAACGCATCGGGCGAATTGTTATGTTGCACGCAAATCATCGCGAGGATATTTCTGAAGTGCATGCGGGTGACATTGCCGCCGCTGTCGGACTTAAAGATACCACTACGGGGCATACTATTTGCGACCCAGGGTTTCCCATACTTTTAGAGAGCATTACGTTTCCAGATCCGGTTATTTCAGTTGCCATTGAGCCAAAAACGAAACAGGATCAGGAAAAGATGGGGATTGCGCTTGGAAAGCTCACCGAAGAGGATCCGACGTTTAAGGTGAGAACTGATGAAGAAACAGGACAGACGATTATCGCGGGTATGGGAGAACTGCATTTGGAGATTATTGTTGACCGCATGAAGCGTGAATTTAAAGTAGGTGCAAATGTTGGCGCTCCTCAAGTAGCATATAAAGAAGCAATTACGGCATCTGCCGAAGCAGAAGGAAAGTATATTCGCCAATCAGGAGGAAGAGGGCAGTACGGACACTGTTGGTTGCGCGTTGAACCGCGTGAAGATAAAAATGCGGTGGGGCTAGAATTTGTGGATGCGGTTAAGGGGGGCGTGATTCCTAAAGAATATATTGGCCCAATTCAAAAAGGCGTGCAAGAGGCTATGGCCGGAGGCATTGTTGCCAGGTACCCGATTATTTCAGCAAAAGTGACCGTGTTTGATGGTACCTATCATGAGGTTGATTCTTCAGAGGCCGCGTTTAAAATAGCGGGTTCTATTGGGTTCAAGGAGGCGGCAAGGCGAGCAAGCCCTGTTATTTTAGAGCCGGTCATGAGAATTGTAGTCATTACCCCGGAAAATTTTATGGGGGACGTGATAGGGGATTTGAATTCAAAGCGCGGGCAAATTCAAGAAATGATTGATCGGGGAACGATGAAAAACATTGTTGCGCTGGTTCCACTTGCGGAAATGTTCGGATACGCGACAGAGCTTCGCTCTATGACGCAGGGAAGGGCTTCATACACCATGGAATTTGAGCGCTACGATCCTGTTCCGCACGCTATTACCGAGCAAATTAAGGAAGGGAAAATTAAGTAATTCTAAATAATTCTATGTTGCCGCACGATATTGAACGCATCAACAAATTAGCTCGTAAAATTGCGAAAACGATTGTGGTGATTGATAACACCGCGGGAAGAAATGTTGTAGTTTTAGGTTTAGACGAGTTTGAACGTATTATTGAGCTTGGGAGTGCCGCCCAAAGAATAAACAGCAAACATGCAGAGGGCAATAAAAAGAGTGAACCTTACGAGGAAAAATTCTTGACAGACAGGGAGATTTCAGATAGTATAAATCGGTCAAAAACTGGAGCGGAGTCAGCACCTGAAGCGGTACGTGCGCCTTCATCGGGAAGTGAAGCAAGCGGGCGCAACCCGTTTACGTTTCCAAAAGATACGTACGAGGACATTGATTTTGCAGGATCTGTTGACGAAGAGCCGGAAGATCCTGATACAGCGGGCGATCTGTATTATTTAGAACCGACGGAAGAGGTATAAATTTTAAAAATTTTTTAGCATTTAGTTTATTTATCAATTATTTTAAGGAGTGGCTGGGCAAAACTCTCTTAATTTTTAGAGAGGCCATCTCATCATTGTAAAAATGGCGGAAAAATTTAATCGGTCAAAACCTCATATAAATATTGGTACTATCGGGCACGTTGACCACGGAAAAACAACACTCACCGCGGCGATTTTGAGCGTTCTCTTAAAGGCCGGCAAGATTGCGCAGAATAAAGGCGTGGATCAAATTGACAATGCCCCTGAAGAGAAAGCGCGCGGTATTACTATTGCGACAGCCCATGTTGAGTATGAATCTGACACGCGTCATTATGCGCACGTTGATTGTCCCGGTCATGCTGATTACGTTAAAAACATGATTACCGGCGCAGCGCAAATGGACGGAGCTATTTTAGTAGTTTCCGCCGCTGATGGGCCGATGCCTCAAACAAAGGAGCATATTTTGCTTGCCCGACAGGTAGGCGTTCCCTATATGGTTGTATTTTTGAACAAGGTGGACATGGCAGACGAACTCATGATTGATTTAGTGGAAGAAGAGGTGAAAGATATTCTTAAAAAGTATGAATTTCCAGCGGACGAGATTCCCTTTATCCGCGGATCTGCATTGAAAGCGCTTGAAAATCCGGCGGACCCTGTGCATGCAAAGCCAATTTTGGATCTTATTGCCGCAGTAGACGCATATATCCCCATTCCGGAGAGAGACATTGATAAGCCGTTTTTGATGCCCATTGAAGACGTATTTTCAATTGAGGGACGAGGCACGGTGATTACAGGAAGAATTGAGCGTGGCGTTGTGAATGTGAATGACGAGGTGGCAATAGTGGGGATGCGTGAAACGTCAAAGACCGTGATTACCGGCATTGAAATGTTCAATAAAACTCTTGATAGGGGCCAAGCCGGAGATAATGCGGGTTTGTTACTGCGCGGAACCAAGAAAGATGATGTTGAACGCGGGCAGGTTCTTGCAAAGCCGGGAACGGTAACACCTCATACTGAATTTGAGGCGGAGGTATATATTTTGAGCAAAGATGAAGGGGGGCGGCATACGCCATTCTTCAAAGGTTATAAACCGCAGTTTTACATGAGAACCACGGATGTAACGGGAGAAGTGTTATTGCCAGAGAGTGTCGAGATGGTAATGCCTGGTGATACAATAAATTTAAAAGTGAAGCTCATTGTTCCGGTTGCGCTTGAAGAAAAACAGCGTTTTGCAATTCGGGAAGGCGGAAAAACTGTTGGCGCGGGAGTTGTGGTAAAGATTATTAAATAACTCAACGAAAAGGACGGTGAGAGGCAGTTCTCTCCCTCCCTTTTTTGTAGCCTTTGTAAAGGAGAGTAGAACATTTGAAATGAGTACAGCAGATGCACAATTAGAGGTGAATGCGAAAAGCGAGGCAGTTGCAACCGAGGCAGGAGATATGGGTAAGAGAAAGAGTTCTGCAAAGGGCGCCAAAGCTCCAAAAAAGAAAGTTTCTGCGAGATCTGTGCGAAAGAAGCCGACCGTAAGCACTGCATCGGAAATCAAGGAGGAAGAGGTTGAAGGCGGCAACGATCTGCATGGTGAATCAAAAGGAAAGGTGCAAAAGGTGAAGCAGGAGGATGAGCGGACCAGAATTCGCATTCGGATTCGGGCGTATGATCATCGTATCATTGATCAGGCAACACGTACGATTATTGAAACCGCGGAGCGTAGCGGAGCCGATGTAGTTGGCCCTCTGCCGCTTCCTACGGAAAAGCAGAAGTTTACCATATTGAGTTCAACATTTGTGCATAAAGATGCGCGCAGGCAGTATGAGATGAGAACGCATAAACGGCTGATTGACATTTATGACCCAACACCGCAAACGATTGACTCGTTAACGAATTTAAGTTTGCCCGCTGGTGTTGATATAGAGATTAAAATGTGAGCTTATCAGTTTCAAGTGCATACGTGTAGGGGGCGCCCCGCCTGCGGCGGGCGCCCCCTACATTTTGGTAATTTAGGGTTCATTATGAAATTCATTTTAGGGAAAAAATTATACATGTCGCAGATTTTTTCTGAAGAAGGACGCGTTATTCCAGTAACCGTGATTCGGTCAGGTCCGTGTTTTGTAACGCATGTAAAAACTGACGAAAAAGATGGATATACGGCAGTGCAAGTTGGATTTCAAGAGAAAAAGAAAGTCGTCAAGCCGCTCTTGGGGCATTTAAAAGGGCGCGGTCTTGCGTACGTGAGAGAAGTGAGAGTGAGCGCAGAACACGCGGGAGCGTTTACTGTTGGGGATACTTTAGAAGCGTCTATGTTTGAACTTGGAGATATCGTGGATGTAATTGGTACTTCCAAGGGGAAAGGATTTCAAGGAGTAGTGAAACGGCATGGGTTCGCAGGGCAGAAGGCAACTCATGGCAATAAAGATCAATCTCGTTCTCCCGGAAGTATTGGAAGCACAGGCCCCCAGCGCGTTTTTAAGGGGCGAAAAATGGCTGGGCGAATGGGCGCACAAAGAGTTACCATAAAAAATTTAAAGATTGTTAAAATTAACTCGGAAACATCAGAAATTTATGTAAAAGGAGCTGTGCCGGGAGTGCGCAACAGTTTACTGATGATTATACGTGAATGAAAATTCCTCTTTACAATCAGCAAGGCGAACACGTGCGCGAAAAGGAGCTTCGTTCTGATGTTTTTGATGTTCCGATGAACGAGTCGCTGGTGAGGCAGGTTGTGGTTGCAAGCATGGCGTATGCGCGGCCAGTGATTGCTCACGCGAAGACGCGCGCGGAAGTGCGCGGCGGCGGAAGGAAACCGTGGAAACAGAAGGGAACTGGAAGAGCTCGTCATGGTTCAATTCGGTCGCCGTTATGGAAAGGCGGCGGTGTTACGTTTGGTCCATCGCGGGACAGAAATTTTGCGCTCAAGATAAATAAAAAAATGAAAAAAAAAGCGCTTGCAATGGTTTTGAGCGATAGAGTAAAGGACAATAAACTGGTGATACTGGATACACTTGAGCTTGGGGAGATAAAAACAAAGCGCATGGCGAGCATTCTTGAGAAGCTTCCCTCGCGCGGCGAATCGTTGCTTATTGTTGTGGAGAAAGATGTCTCGCGTGTTGTGCGTGCGGCGCGTAATATTCCAAAAGTGAAGATTTCCGGATCTTCCAGCTTGAGTATTGTTTCTGCTCTTTCTGTACAGTATATTATCATAACCGAAGGCGGTGTTGACGCGGTAACGAACATGATCGCGAAGTCTTCAGAAAGCGTATGAAATTATTTGGTAAAAGAGAAAGTAATGGCAAGAAAGAAGACCAAAGAGGCTCGGCTTTTAAGTTTGGGTGGTGGAGTCAGCAAAAGAAAGCAAGGCTGAAAGACAAGAAGGACACTGAAAAGCAAGCGGTACCGCAGAGTGGAGAAAAAGTCAAAAAACAGGAAGATAAAATTGTTTCTAAGGAAAAAGCCGCCGCACGGGACACAAAAGATGCCTATAAAATTTTGACGCGCCCGCACGTTACAGAAAAAACAACAATTGCGGCATCTGACGGAACCTATGTATTCGTGGTTGCCTCATGCGCAAATAAGATTGAAGTCAAAAAAGCAGTGTACAATGCGTATGGCGTTATGCCTCAAAAAGTTGCAATCATCAATCAAGCTGGAAAGCAGGTTGGAAGAGGAAAGAATCAAGGGTGGACGAAGAAAAGGAAAAAGGCTATGGTTGTTTTGCCTAAAGGCGAGCGCATTGATGTGTATTCAGGCGTATAAGCAAGGGACTTTAGATTTACGATATAACCATGTCAATCAAGAAATACAATCCAACAACCCCAGGCAGAAGAGGCGCAAGTGTGCTGGATTTTTCAAAATTGACTAAAAAGCGTCCGGAAAAGAAGTTGCGGCGCATTTTAAAAAAGACCGGTGGAAGGAATGCGCAGGGGAAAATTACCGTGAGACATATCGGCGGCAGGCAAAAGCGTTTTTACCGTGTGGTGGACTTCAAGAGAGATAAGTATGAAATAGAAGCGTCGGTGATAGCGATAGAGTACGATCCAAACCGCACCGCGAATATTGCCCTTTTAGAATATGAGGATAAAGAAAAAAGGTACATTCTTGCGCCTGAAAATTTGAATGTCGGAGATAAAGTGATAAGCTCGCGAAAGGTCTTCCGGGCAGGCGATGGCAATGCAATGCAGTTGAAACTCATTCCAAGCGGCATGATGGTGCATAATATTGAGCTTGAGTCTGGGAGAGGCGGCGTGATCGCGCGAAGCGCGGGAATGTATGCGATGATCCAATCAATGGAAGGAGGGAAAGCGCAATTGAAATTGCCTTCCGGAGAAATACGCATTGTGCCGGACAACTGCACTGCAACGCTCGGGGCAATGGGGAATGCCGTGTATAGGAATGTGCGCTTAGGCAAGGCAGGGAGAATGAGGCATCGTGGCGTTCGCCCAACTGTTACGGGAAAATCAATGAATCCGGTTGATCATCCCCATGGCGGGGGTGAAGGGCATCAGCCGATCGGCTTGAAAGGTCCCAAAAACGTGTACGGCAAGAAAGCGTATGGGGTAAAAACGCGCAAGAAGCATAAGCGCCATTCGCATTTAATTATTAAGCGCCGCAAATCAAAGCGGCAGTAGTTTGATAAACTGTATGTCAAGGTCGTTAAAAAAAGGCCCGTTTGTTGATCCGCGAGTATTAAAGAAGGTAGCGGGCAAGCTTCCATCTCAAGTTGTTCAGCCAATTTTGATTTGGTCAAGGAGTTGCACAATTGTTCCGGAGATGGTAGGATTTACGTTTGGAGTTCACAACGGCAGAAAACATATCAATGTGAGCGTTGTTGAGGAAATGGTAGGCCATCGTTTTGGAGAATTCGCGCTTACGAGGATATTTTTTCGCCACGGAGGTAAAATGCAGCGAGAATTAGAGAAAAAGGTGCAGGGTGCTGAAAAAACAAAGGTTGTGTCCGCCCAGGCGAAAGCAAAAAAGTAAACGCACGTTCTTCAATCCTATGGAAGTGAAAGCTCATCTCAAACATTTCAGAATGTCGCCACGAAAAGTGCGGTTGGTTTTAGATCTGATTCGCGGTATGAAGGTAGAGAGCGCGCGTGAGCAACTTGCAATAATGAACAAGAAAGCGTCAGTGGCGGTTATGAAGCTGTTAAATTCTGCTGTTGCAAATGCACAGCATAATTTTAATCTGCCCACCGGAAATTTGTTTATAAAGAGCGTGTGTGCTGATGGCGGACGAACATTAAAGCGGTGGAGGCCCCGCGCCTTTGGAAGAGCCGCAATGATTCGCAAACGAACATCGCACGTGACGATTATATTAGATGAGGCGACAGAGGCACGCGTTCAAAAAGGGAATTCCCCTTCAGCACTGAATCCTGTAAAAAAAATTAAAAAGATGTTTGAGATCAAGAAAAAAGTAACTCACAAGACTCCAAAGAGCACCGGAGTACCGAGTAGCGCATAGTTATATGGGACACAAAGTTCATCCAACAATATTTCGGATCGCAGTCAATAAAACGTGGTGTTCACGGTGGTTTTCTAGCACGCGCGCGTATGCGCGATTTTTAAGGGAGGATAATGGAATACGGAAAAAAATTGAACTGGATTTTAAAGAAGGAGGCGTTGAAAAGATTGATATTGAACGGTTTGGCAAGGATATAGAGCTGACTGTTTTTGTTGCCCGCCCCGGCGTGGTGATCGGGCGCGGCGGCGTAAAAAGCGAGAAACTGAAAAAAGAAATTGAAGTTATTGCCGGCAAAAATACGAAAGTGCAGCTGACTATCAAAGAAGTTTTAAAGCCCAATACGTCGTCACAGATTTTGGTTGGCTCAATGGCGCAGGAGATTGAACGAAGAATTCCCTTTCGGAGAGTGATGAAAAAAGGGATTGATCAGGTTATGAAAGGCGGCGCCAAGGGGGTCAAAATTATCATGGGCGGGAGGCTCAATGGCGCTGAAATTGCCCGCAGTGAAATGTTGACATCCGGAAGCATGCCGCTCCACAGTTTGCGCGCCGACATTGATTATGCCCGCGGCGTTGCGAAAACGATTTACGGCGTTATTGGAATTAAGGTGTGGGTGTATAAAGGAGATGTTTTTTCATCGGTGTCAAAGACAGCTGAATAATATACTGATTATGTTGCTCCCCAAAAAAGTAAAACACAGAAAATGGCACAAAAAAGCCGGAACGTCAGGCGGCAAAATTGCGTCTAGAAAAACCCGGATTAGTTTTGGCGCGTTTGGCTTGAAAGCAGTTACAGAAGGGTGGATAACCTCGCGGCAGATAGAGTCCGCTCGGCGAGCGATGACGCGTTTTGTCCAGCGAGGGGGCACTGTTTGGATCCGGATATTTCCCGACAAGCCGGTTACGGCGAAAGGGAATGAAATACCGATGGGAGGGGGTAAAGGAGCTGTTGATCACTATGTGGTTGCGGTAAAGCCGGGAACAATTTTGTTTGAAATGGATGGCGTCGCTGAAAAAATCGCAAAGCAGGCGATGGGGCTTGCGGCGTATAAGCTTCCGGTGCGGACTAAATTTACGATAAAATATGCTGTTTAAAGATTTAAAATTACGGGGCAAAACTGAACTTGAGAAACTTTTAAGCGAACAAAAAGAATTGCTTGGATCGTATCGTTTTAAGGTTTCTCAAGGTCAACTCAAGACAGTAAGAGATATTCGCAAAGCGCGAAGGACGGTTGCGCGAATTCTCACTGCGCTTAAGGGCACATAAAGTATATGCATCAAGAACAAGAAAAGAAGATTATAAAACGCAGGCTTATGGGTACTATTATATCCACAAAAATGGATAAAACTGCCGTGGTAAGAGTTGATCGCGTGAAAATGCATCCGAAGTATAAAAAACGGTATGTGGTGA
>Ga0209211_10007441_pt1 | contig 15365 bp, 15 predicted proteins | sample RifGroA2_FD_183992 | JGI IMG/M metagenome (GOLD analysis project Ga0209211, IMG submission 183992) | Groundwater microbial communities from Rifle, Colorado, USA - Groundwater A2 (SPAdes) (version 2) | ecosystem: Environmental > Aquatic > Deep subsurface > Groundwater | place: Rifle, Colorado... | reverse complement strand
CGGGAAAATCCGGAGGCGGTGAAAGAGGGATGTAAAAAGAGAGGGGTTGAGTGCGATATCAACAGGATTTTGGAGCTGGATGAGAAAAGGCGAGAACTGCTTCAGAGGATCGAAGGGTTGAAGACGCGACAGAATAAACTCGGGAGAGAGAATGTTGAAGAGGCGAAGAAGCTAAAGGAAGAAATTAAATTGCTGGAGCCGCAGTTAGAGGAAGCTGAAGGAGGCTTGAAAGCGGCATCGGCTCAATTGCCAAATATGCCCCTTGAAGATGTGCCGGTCGGAGATGAACCCGCGAATGTGGTGCTACGACAGTGGGGGAAAGTTCCAAAATTTAGTTTTGAACCGAAAGATCATCTTGAACTTGGCGAGGCGCTGGATATTATTGACGTGAAGCGCGCGGCAAAAGTTTCTGGCGCGCGCTTTGGATATCTGAAAGGAGAAGCTGTGCTTCTGGAGTTTGCCCTGGTGCAATTGGCAATGCAAGAAGCTATCAAAGAAGGGTTTATTCCCATAGTACCACCCGTGTTCGTGAGGTCAGAAGTTATGCAGGCGATGGGTTATGTGGATACGCCAGAGGATTTGGCCGAGCGGTATTTTTTTGAAAAAGAGGGCCTATTCCTAGTGGGAACCGCGGAGCAATCAGTTGGCCCCATGCACGCAGGCGAGGTATTAGAAGAAAAAGAATTACCCCGAAGATATGTTGCCTTTTCCACGTGTTTCCGTGGAGAAGCGGGCTCCTACGGAAAAGATACGAAAGGAATTTTACGCGTGCACCAGTTTGATAAAGTGGAGTTGTTCAGTTTTTGCCATCCTAAAAAGTCAAAGGAAGAACATAAGTTTTTGGTGGAATTTGAAGAAAAACTCTGGCGGGAATTGGAAATTCCTTATCAGGTGGTCCAGCTCGCAGTCGGAGATATGTCTCGTCCTTCAGCTTCTACTATAGATATTGAGGCGTGGTTGCCAGGGCAAAACAAATATCGCGAAGTAAGTTCTGCGTCCAATACCACCGATTTTCAAGCGCGCCGGCTGAATATTCGGTATAAAACCAAAGAAGGAAAGCCGGAGTTCGTGCATATGCTTAACGCAACCGGCCTGCCCATCGGCAGAACAATTATCGCGATTTTGGAGAATTATCAGCAAAGAGACGGATCGGTGAAAATTCCGAAAGCCCTCCAAAAGTATGCGGGAAAAGAAAGAATCGGTTAATGGGACGCAGATAAACTATAAGGTTGCAGGAGAGGGCAGGCCTCTCCTGATTTTGCATGGGTGGGGAAGTTCGTCCGATTCTTGGGTGAAAGTCGCAGAGCTGATTGCAGAGAAAGGGTATGCAGTGATTGCGCCCGACTTGCCCGGATTTGGGAAAACATCGGCTCCGTCTGCAGTGTGGGGAGTGGAAGAATACGCAGACTTCGTAAACGACTTTGCACAAAAGCTCGGATTGCGGAAATTCATTCTCACGGGACACTCGTTCGGTGGGCAGATGGCAATTCAGTTTGCCGTGCAGCATCCGGAAAAAGCAGAAAAACTTGTACTTCTTGCAGCTGCAGCCGTGCGCCGCACTCCCGGCGTGGCAAAAAAACTCGTGATGGCGGTAGCAAAGTCGGTGAGCTTTCTGTTGTATCTCGTGCCATTTGAAGATTTGCGTCATAACATAAAAAATGCATTGTACATGGCAATTCGGAGGCCGGACTATATGAAGACGCAGGGTATTATGCGGGATGTGTTCAAAAAAGTTATCACGCAGGACCTAACTGCAAAATTTTCCAAAATATCTGTTCCAACGCTTATTATCTGGGGCGACAAAGACGAGATGACTCCCGTGCAGGATGCCTATTTAATGGACGAGCTTATTCCCAATTCTAAGCTCGAAGTTATTGAAGGAGGTAAACACGCCTTAAATTTTCAAATGCCAGAAAAATTATCCGTTTCTATTACACAATTTCTTGGGTCTTCATGATTTGGCTGACACGGCAAATAAAGTGGGTTTTCTTTTGGATTTATCTGTGGCAGCTGAAAGAATATCACACAGGTCGTTTTTTGGCACATTTTCAAACCGATCAGGGCAAGAAGCTCCTTTTTCATCCTCTTTCATTCGTAAAAGTTCTCCTTTTGCTTGATTTTGTCGGTGTTCTTGCGGTGCGCATGTTTCAAGAAGAGTTGTTGTCTCAAAACAATACCGTGTTTGTATTGGTTCTTGTCGCTTTTGGTGTTGGCATATTCGCAACATTTCTTCTCTATACGGTTGAAGCGATTAAGGCAGTTTTGGATTCGATGCGCAAGCGCCTTAAGATGCCGGTATTCACCAAAAAAACGCTGGTGCTTGTGATTCTTGGAGTTGGCGCTCAAATTGCCTTTTACGGAGTTCTTACTTTCACAGATGTTTCGGTGAGTACGTTTTTCCTTGGGAGAGAGGTATTTGTCTTTACTGCTTCATCCGTGTTTTCTGGCCTTTTACTTTTTGACCTTCTCACGCCGTTTGTGGTATCCGGTATCGTGCTTGGATTTCAGCCCTTTGCCGTGATGGGCCGCAACAGGATACTATCTAAGGCGAAAGAAAGGCGGGCAAAGATGAAAAATCTCAAGGTTATTGGAATTACCGGAAGCTATGGGAAAACCAGCACAAAAGAATTCTTGGCGCATATTCTGGGGCAGAAATATCAGGTGCTTAAAACTCCAGAGCACGCAAATTCAGAGGTGGGTATAGCGCGCACGATTCTGCGCAATCTCACCGACGAGCACGACGTGTTTGTGTGCGAAATGGGCGCCTACAATAAAGGCGGAATAAAGCTATTGGCAGAAATCGCAAAGCCGCAGATTGGTATTGTAACTGGCGCGAATGAACAGCATTTGGCCACATTTGGCTCAATGGAGAACCTGTTGTCGGCAGAAGGCGGAGCAGAGTTGGTAAAAGCATTGCCGAGAGGCGGCATAGCGATTCTCAATGGAGCTAGTCCGAAGCTCAAAGAGCATCTCGCGCGTCTCAAAAGGGCCGGGGAGGGAGTAAAGTTTATTGTTGCTACAGAAGACATAAGAGCAGGGGATGTAAGGGTAGAAAAAGAACGACTCTCATTTCGTATCGAAGGAGTGACATTTGCAGTGCCTGCGTATGGCGCCCATAATGTGCAGAATTTATTGCTTGCCATAGCCGCGGCGCGAGCGCTGGGGATGGGGTTGAAAGAAATTGCAAAAGCTTTGGAATCAATGCCATTGGAGCTAAGCGCATTGAAAGTGAAAAAGGTTGCAAGTGGCGCTACGGTTATTGACTCCACCTATTCTGCCAATCCAGACGGAGTGATTGCGGATTTGGAATATCTGAATTTATACGAAGGCAAGAAAATTTTGGTGATGCCTTGTTTGATAGAGCTGGGAAAGGCATCTCAGGAAGCGCATAGGAAAATAGGAGAGAAGATTGCGCAAGTGTGCGATCTCGCCATCATCACAACGGGGGAGTGCTTGGCCAGCGTAAAAGAGGGCGCGGCGGGACAGAGCGACAAAATCTTTTATATGGGGAATGCGCAATATATATTTGATAAGATAAAAGAGATTGTGGAAGAAAGAGGTGCGATTTTGCTGGAAGGCGGAAAAGAAAGCCGAACCCAGCTCCAACTTCTTGCGCTTCTGAACAAAAATGATTAGGCCAATTTCCATATCATTGTCTCCGAATACGGAGTCAGACGACATTTGGTTGGCTTTTCGATTGTTGTTCCAGTCGTGGCAATGGCGCAGAGGGCGCGCGCCTGAACTTCTCGAGCAAGCGTTCGCAAAACGCTTGGGAGCGAAGCACGCATTTGCGTTTAACAGCGGGAGGTCGGCGTTCTTGGCTATTTTGGAGGGCCTGGGCCTGCAAAAGGGCGATGAAGTTCTCCTGCAGGCATTCACGTGCAACGCCGTGCCAAATCCGGTAATGTGGGCGGGGTTAAAGCCAGTGTATGTGGACTGTTCAGAAGACGACTTCAATATTGATATTGCGGACTTGGAACGCAAGATTACTCCCAAAAGCAGGGTCGTTGTTGTGCAGCACACGTTTGGAATGCCCGCAGACATAGATAGCGTGCTTGAAATTTGCAAAAAACATAATCTTATCTTGATTGAGGACTGCGCGCATGCGCTCGGTGCGAAATACAAGGGAAGAGAAACAGGTACGTTCGGGAAAGCGGCATTTTTCAGTTTTTCCCGAGACAAAGTAATTTCTTCGGTGTACGGTGGCATGGCAACGACGAACAACGAGGAATTAGCGCAAAAAATTCGCACATATCAAGAAAAAATAGGATATCCCTGTTGCTGTTGGATTTTCCAGCAGCTTTTGCATCCTCCTCTTATGAATTGGAAGATTCTGCCCACATATCGCATATTCGGGAAATATCTCCTTATTGTTTCCCAATGGCTGCATATTCTTTCCAAAGCCGTGCACTGGAAAGAGAAAAGGGGATTGAAACCCTCGTATTTCCCCAAGCGTCTGCCAAACGCCCTTGCTCTTCTGGCGCTTCACCAGTTTAGAAAGCTTGAACGGCTTAACAAACATCGGCAAGAAATCGCGGAATTTTACTCGCGAGAATTAGTTGATACTAAGTACAAAATACCTGCCTGCGCAGTCAGGCCAGATACGAAATACAAGGAGGGCAGCATTTTCCTCCGTTTTCCTGTCCGACATCCCGACGCGCACACAATTATCAGGAAGGCGTGGCAGCAAAACCTGTTGATAGGGGATTGGTATACCACCCCCATTGCTCCGCAAGATACGCAGATTGATAAAATGCAGTATGAAAAGGGCAGTTGTCCAAAGGCGGAAAAGCTGGCGCAGAGTACGTTCAATCTTCCTACGCACATTGGTATAACAAAAGAAGACGCCAGAGAAATTCTTGCGCTTCTCGCTTACTGGAGGTAATTTCAAAAGGGTGGAGCCGCATACAAAGGTACGCGGCTCATGCGGAGGCGGGGATACGTTAGAGAAAGAGGTTATCTCCTTTCTGCGCCAGAATGCGGCAGTATTCTTTTTTCCCGTCCCGAACAGTGAGGGTGAGGGTTGCGCCGTCTTTGAGGGCGCGAAGTATCTCGCGGATGCGCTCTCGATCCACCGATTGCTCTTTCGCGCTACTTACCAGAAGTAGTTCACCTACGGTATCGTTCCCGACATTGCGGGCTTCCCCTATAACAAGAATCATTGCGATCCCTCCCGAAGTTGCTGTAATGAGTATAGAGGAGAGAAGAGCGGGCGTCAAATGCATTATAATTATATCCTTTGAGACATGGGAATTCGAGAAATACAACATAAAGGAGAATGGGAGGCATTTCTTATGCAGTGTGCGGAAAAGACATTCCTGCAATCGTGGAATTGGGGGGAGTTTTGGCAGAAAATAGGAAAGATTTGGAGGTTGGGAATATATGATGGCGATACCTTGCTTGGGATTGCCTTAATTGCGAAGATTCGGGCCCGACGGGGCACATTTCTCTTAATTCAGCACGGCCCGGTTCTAAAGAATTCTGATAGCAAAATCTTGCAGGTATTTTTAGGAGAGCTTAAGTGGATTGCGAAAGAGGAGAGAGTGAGCTTTATTCGGATGAATCCTTTACTGAAGCAGACAGAAGAAAATGACGCGTTGCTCAAAAATCTTGGATTTAGATTGGCATCGATGCACGCAAATGCGTATGACGCGACTTGGAAACTCGATCTTGTCCTTCCGGAAGATGGGCTTTTCGGTAGCATGCGAAAAACCACGCGCTATCTCATACGACAAGCACAGAAAAACAGCGATATTACAATTGAGAAAAGCGATGGAATTGAAGATATAAGCAGATTCGCTGCGCTTACCCGGCAGGTTGCGAAACGCCAGCAATTTGTTCCGTTTTCGGAGGAATACATTAAAAACGAGTTTGAGGTTTTCGCAAAAGACGGCAAAGCCCTTTTGATTTTTGGGAAATATAAAAAAGAATATGTTGCAGGTGCGCTCGTGATTTTTTGGTCGAGGATTGGATTTTACCATCAGGCGGCTTCTTTGTCTGAATACGCGAAATTTTCCCTACCGTATCTCGTGCAGTGGGAAGCGATAAAAGAGGCGAAACGGCGGGGGTGCAAACTTTACGATTTTTGGGGATATGTGGATCCTGACAAACACTCTTCGCATCCATGGGCAGGCCCCACTCGGTTTAAAATGGGGTTTGGCGGTAGACCCTACGAATACATAAAAACGCAGGATTATCCCTTATCATGGAAGTATTGGCCGACTGCGATATTTGAAATGATGCGGGCAAGGCGAAGGGGATTATGAAACGATACAAGCCACATAGGAGATTGAGGCCAAAACGGGCGCGCCTCAAAAAGATCTTTCAAAACAAAGTTTTTTGGTATGGCGCGCTTGGGGCACTGGCTTTTGTCGGAGTATTATACGGAATATTTTTCACGCCGCTTTTCCGCATAGAGAATATTGAAATTGAGAGCAATGAGAAAATATCTACAGAAGATCTGCGTCGTGTTGTGGAGGCCAATCTTTCAAGGAGAGTCCTCTTCTTTTCTCTGAATCATTTTCTCCTCTTAGATAAGGAAGTGGCGGGCGCCGCCATTGAACAGGCGTTTCCCGAAGCAGAATCGGTCGCGGTGGAAAAGAGATTTCCCGACGGCGTGCTGATACGCGTGCAGGAGCGCCAGGGGATTGCCGTGTGGTGCCAGCAGAGAACCTTGCAGGTGCAAAGCGAGGACTCGGAAGAGGAAACGACGCGCCCCATCCGCCAATGCTTCGCCCTTGATGAGCACGGGGTTATCTTTGAGGAGCGGGAGTCGGAAAGGGAAGTTATTTTTTCTGCGGAGAATGGAGAGGCGGCGTTGGGCGACATCGTGGTGGATCCGGTCACCCTTGAACGCACGAGACAATTTCAAAAAGGTGTAGATGCGTTTCCTTTGTTTTCGCAGGTTGGGCTTCGCGTATTGTCTATGCACATTGTTTCCAAAGAAAGAGTACACGCAAAAATTTCTGAAGGGTGGGAAATATATATGAATCCCGAGGAGAAGGTTGATTGGCAGATTGCCAAAGCCAAGCTTGTGTTAGAGCAAGAAGTGCCCTTTCAGCGCCGGCCCTTTTTGGAATATCTGGATCTTCGCTTTGGCGACCAGGTCTACATTAAATACCGTTAGCTACTCTATGTGGTAAATGAAAATGGACTTTCCGGCGCGGGCAACGGGGATATATTGCTGAAGCCAACCGTAGTAACCGGTGGGTTGGTCAAAACTCGCGGCTGGTTTGGCGGTGCCGCCCATAAGCTGGTTTGCCGAAACCGCCACCCACCCCTCGACTTCGCTCGGGGTAAATCCCTCTTCCCTCGGATTTAATGGAATATATTTCTCGCCGAGCCAATACGCGGGGTCTTCTCCGCCAAAATAATCAAGGCGGAGTTTTTGTATTTGGTTTGCTTTCACAAACGCGAGCAAGTGATAGAAATCTTGTCCCCAGTCGTAATTTGAATCCACCGCAATTTTGTATCCGTTTTTTGTGCCGCCGGCAAGTTCGTTGTAATAGGAGATATAGTTTGGGGACGAGGAGAGCGAGGATCCGATATATGCGACAAAGAGCAAAACCAGCGCCACGGCGAATTTTCGCTTAGCCCGCGGAGCTGAGCGGCTGTTGGCGAATTCTTTTACGCCGTACACAACAAGTAAATACAGGAAGGGGAAGGTCGGCAGGAGGTGGCGTATTCCAATATTGAGGTTTCCTGTCATGGCAACAGCCCAGTATCCAACGATAAACAATCCAAAAGCGAATAGGGAGAAGTTGTTTTTCACCCATTCTGCTCCCTTTTTCTTTATACTCAAGATAAATCCCGCGAGTCCCGCGAGCATGAGGATATGAAGGGCGAGCGGTACCTTGAATAGATAGATGAGAGGGAAGTAATACCACCAGCCTCCGGCCTTTATGTCGCCGAGCAAGAATACGGTATTCCCGAACTGACCTCGCTGGGTTGCCATGAGAATACCGCGCGCGAATTGCGCAAACGCGCGAAACGGCGGCTTATCTGCCATCCAGATAACAGTTTGTTCATAGAGCGTCACTCCGCCGGGCTGCAAATCGGCTATGGTATCTCGTGCTTGGCGTTCGGCAGGATAATTGAGTAAGTGGAGTTGGTATATGGGTAAGATCAGGGCAAGCGCGACAATGCCTGCAAGAGCGGAAAGGCCCACATATTTCCCTATTGCGCGGACTTTCCCAAGAGAATTGGGGTGCAAGAATGCGTAAAAGAGCGTGATGATAGCAAAGAAGGGAAGTAAAAGCACCGCGCTGAATTTGAACAAGAGCGCGAGCGCTAAAGCAACCCCGGCTTTTCCGATGGCTCCTTTAGTGGGTTGTTTGAGGAACTCAAGCCAGAAGTACATCGCCACGAGCATCCCAAATGCGGAAGCGACATCCGTGGTTACAAGGTGGCCGTGTGCGAGAAAACTTGGAGAAAAGGCAAAAAGCGAAAGCACCAGCAAGGCCCAGTCATTTCCCAAGATTTTCCTCGCCCAGAAAAAAAGGAAAGCGCCGAGCGTGAGCAGGAGGAGTATCATGGGGAGGCGGGACCAAAAAATAATCTGTTTGGGGTCGTTCCCTGCCTCGCCGTCAAGCGGGCCCGACCGATAGAGAAATTCCTTTCCCAAATCAAACTGCACCCACCACGCGGGCGCTTCTGCCTCTTGCTTCCAGTTGGAGCTTTCCGCAGGGAAGTTGAGGTTAAGAAAAAGAAGGGGGAGCGCTGCGAGATCCTTCGCGAGCGGAGGGTGTTCTGGATTTAAACGGTAATCCTGTTGGGTAAGGTAAGAGTAGCCCGCCGGAATATGCGCTAGCTCGTCAAACGTAAGCGCGTCCTGCTTCATGCTGAAAAACGCCATGCCAGCCATGAGAGTAAGCAGGATAAAAGCCAGAGGGACAGCAAGACGATTTATCATAGGTGGTGTAAACTTGTTTTTGTATTGTAGCAGATAAACTTGCCCTAGTGTAGTATTTTAGCAATCGGGGGGCTTGACTGCTAATTTGGTTGTGGCTATAATGCAATTTGTATGGTGCTTTCCGAACGGCAGAAAGACATTCTCGGGAAAACCATTTTTGAGTATATCAACCGCGCGGAGCCGGTGAGTTCGGGCTGGCTTGAACAGCGTTACAATATGGAGGTGTCGCCGGCCACCATTCGCCTGGAGCTCTCCTATCTCACGGAAGAAGGATATTTGGAACAGCCCCATACTTCCTCGGGCCGCGTGCCCACCGATAGGGGATACCGCCTTTTCGTTGACGAGGGTCTGGAAAAATATGCCGACGAGGAAGGCGCGGGGGAGGACTCCGACTTTTCCGACTTGGCTCTTGCCTATTACCGCGATATCCTTTGGAAAGAAGGGTGGGAGGCGGTGTTGAGAGCGCCCGAATTTGCGCAAAACGAAGTGCTGCTGAACTTTACGAAATTTCTCACTGATGTTGAGCAAAATATTAAGAGAGCAAAGAGGGGCAAACCGCTTGAAATATATATCGGGAAAGAAAATCCCTTTTCAAATATCGGGGATTTTAGTATGATAGTGTGCGAATGCGATTTTGCAAGAGGCCAGCAGGGCTTTGTGGCCATCGTGGGGCCCAAGCGCATGCCCTACTACCGGAATGTCGGATTAATTCATTCTTTTGTAGATCTATGGGAAAAGCGGTTGAGATTGAAAAGATAAAAAAAGAACACGATGAGTACCTGGACGGCTGGAAAAGAGCGAAGGCGGATTTTCTGAATTACAAAAAGGAGGAAAACGAGAGGTTGCAAGCGGTGGCAGAGTACGCGAGAAGAGAATTGCTGCGAAAAATCCTGCGTATTTTAGATAATCTTGCGAGAGCGGAAAGAGAAATTGCAGAGGAGCAAAAAGATGATAAGTTCGTGAAAGGGTTTTTGCAGATTGTTTCTCAATGGAGGGAGTTTCTCAAAAGTGAAGGAATTGAGGAAATCGAAACCGTGGGCACACCGTTCAATCCCGAATTGCATGAAGCGGTGGAAGAAGTGGCGGGTGACCCTTCGACGGGCTCAGAGCAGAGAGAATCCGGCATGGTGGCAGAAGAAGTGGAGAAGGGGTATATGGTGCAGGGCAGGTTATTGCGGCCTGCGAAGGTAAAAGTAGTAAAATAAAACGTATATGGCAAAAATTGTAGGTATCGACCTCGGCACAACGTTATCGGAAATTGCGGTTGTGGAGGGCGGCGAGCCCAGAATTATTGAGAATAGGGAGGGTGGTCGTACCACGCCTTCGGTGGTCGCGCTGGCAAAAAACCGCGAAATTTTGGTAGGCGTGCAGGCGCGCCGTCAGCAAATCACAAATCCCAGGAATACCATTTTTCAAGTGAAGCGGCTTATCGGGCGCCGGTTTTTAGATCCTGAAGTTCAACGCGACAAAAAGCTCCTGCCTTATGAGATTCGAGAAGCTGCAGACGGGGGAGTAGAAATCAAGATGGGCGACCTGCCCGACGGCAAGACGGGGAAATGGTACAAACCCCCGGAGATTTCAGCTATGGTCTTGAGAAAACTCAAGCAGGACGCGGAAGAGAAGCTCGGCGAGAAAATTACCGAGGCGATTATCACCGTGCCTGCATACTTTGACGATAGCCAAAGAAAGGCGACAAAGGTTGCGGGGGAAATAGCCGGACTCGAAGTGAAGCGTGTTATCAATGAACCCACCGCGGCCGCTCTGGCGTATGGTTTAGACAAGAAGAAAGAGGAGCGCATTATCGTGTATGACTTTGGCGGAGGAACATTTGACATTTCCATATTGGAGGTTTCCCCAGAAACCATTGAAGTCAAGGCAACCGGAGGAGACACGCACTTGGGCGGAGAGGACTTTGATCAGAAGATTATGGACTGGCTCACCAGCCAGTACAAGAAAGACGAGGGCATTGATCTTTCCAAAGACGTCCTGGCGCTTCAGCGCCTGAAAGAAGCTGCGGAGCGAGCAAAAGTGGAGCTTTCCACCTCCATGGAAACGGAAATCAACCTGCCGTTTATCACTTCAGATGCTTCCGGGCCCAAACACCTGCTGTATAAGTTGAGTCGGGCGCAGCTGGAGGGGCTTGTGCAAGAATACATAGACAAATCCATTACGCTGGTTAAGCAAACGCTTCAGGAGGCAAAACTTTCTCCGCAGGATATTCAGGAGGTGGTGCTCGTGGGAGGACAGACGCGCATGCCCGCTATGCAGGAGGCGGTAAAGCGGCTGTTCCAAAAAGAGCCCAACAAATCCATTAACCCGGACGAAGTTGTCGCGATAGGTGCTGCCATTCAGGGGGGTATCCTGCGGGGTGATGTGCGCGATGTGCTGTTGCTTGACGTTACGCCCCTTTCTCTGGGCATTGAAACGCTGGGTGGAGTGAATACCATTTTGATTTCCAAAAACACCACGATTCCCACGACCAAAAGCCAGATTTTCTCCACCGCCGCGGATAATCAGACCTCCGTGGAAGTGCACGTGGTACAGGGAGAGCGGCCGTTGGCGCAGGACAACAAATCCCTCGGCAGATTTATCTTGGATGGAATTCCTCCGGCCCCTCGCGGTATGCCGCAGGTGGAGGTGAGCTTTGACATTGATGCCAACGGGATTTTGAATGTTACCGCCAAAGACAAGGCAACAGCCAAGAGTCAGTCCATACGCATTGAGGGGTCCACGGGAATTTCGGCAGAAGAAGTGGAGCGCATGAAAAAGGAAGCCGAACTGCACGCGATGGAAGACCGGAAGAGGCAGGAATTGATTGAAGTGCGCAACGCCGCAGATACCCTTATCTACACCAGTGAGAAAGCCCTGAAGGACGCGGGTGATAAAGTAGGTGAGGATGTAAAAAAAGAGGTTGGGGAAAAGCTGGAGGCATTGAGAAAGGCGAAAGACGGTGATAATATAGAAGAGATTAAACAAGCGACAGAACAACTTTCCAAGGTCTTGCAGAAAATAGGGGCCGCAATGTACCAGAATCCGCCTGCTGGCGGACAAGCGCAAAATCCCGGAGACCAAAAAGAAGAAGATAAAAAATGAAGGATTACTATCAAATACTCGGCATAAACAGAAACGCCTCTCAAGAAGAAATCAAAAAGGCGTACCGGAAGCTTGCCCACAAATATCATCCGGATAAAGGAGGAGACGAGCAGAAATTCAAGGAGATTAACGAGGCATATCAGGTGCTTTCAGACAGCGCAAAACGCGTGCAATACGACAGGTTTGGCAATGTGTTTGAAGGGGGCGCGCCGGGAGGCGATCAGGGGTTTGGAGGATTCAGGTGGGGGTGGGGGCCTTCAGGCGGCTCGCAGGCGGATTTTGAAGAGGGGCCCGGTTTCAGTTTTGATTTTCAGGATATCGGCGATATTTTTGACGAATTCTTCACCGGAGACCAGTCAGAACACCGCCAGGAAGCAAAGCGGGGGCGCGATATTGAGGTGGAGCTAGGGATTCCTCTGGAGGCCACGCTCCAGGCGCGGCAGGAGAAGATCTCCCTTTCAAAATTCATCGCATGTGCGAGGTGTCAGGGCGCGGGCGCGGAACCTGGCACTAAAGTGAACGAGTGTTTTTCCTGCCGGGGAACCGGAGAAGTGCAGCAGATAAAGCGCACCATTTTTGGCTCTTTCACGCGTCTCGGAACGTGTCCTGAATGTGCGGGCGAAGGTATGCGTCCGGAAAAGTCCTGCAACGTGTGCAAGGGCGAGGGAAGAATAAAGGGTTCTGAAGATGTGGTGGTGCTTATTCCAGCTGGAGTGGACATCAATCAGATATTGCGCGTGGAGGGGAAGGGGGATGCGGGAAGGAAGAGAGGAAGGGCAGGGGATTTGTATATTCGCATTCAGGTAAAGCCGCATTCCCAGTTTCAGCGAAAAGGAGATGATGTGCATGCGACAGTCCCGATTCTTTTTTCCCAAGCGGCGTTGGGAGATACAGTTGAGATACCCACGCTTGAGGGAACGAATGCGCTTTTGGATATACCTGCCGGAACTCCATCCGGCACCGTGCTGAAAGTAGCAGGAAAGGGGATTCCGCATTTTTCCGGCATCGGAAGGGGAAATATGTATGTGAAGGTTGACGTGAAAATCCCCAAGCGTCTCACCGAAGAACAGAAGAAACTTCTGAAAAAGTTGAGAGAAGAAGAAATGTAGACGTGAGATTCTTCCGATATACAAACGAACGAGTCCGGAAGCGTTACGCCGCCGGACTCTTTGTTTTTGCCCTCTTATCTGCCCAGATCCCCCGGGCTACCCGCCATACTTCGGGCGGTACTATAAGATCCCCCCATTGGAGAATAGCCCCTCCGCGCAGGATAATACCGCGAAACACAGGGATCCTTCTGCCCCTGTGAACTACGGTGAAAAAAGAAAAGTTCCTGCCGTTATACACGATGGCTGCGGTAACCGGAAGACCATCCTCTCTTTTTACTTCTATAACCTCTACGCTTCCGTCGCCTTCGTCCATCGGAAACCTCCCGGGTGTAAAGAGTGCTGTTATTTCACAATAGCACCTATTTGGTATTTTGTCAAAATTTCCCCATTGACATTTTTTAGGATATATGCTATACTACCTGCAATAGTGAAAAAAGCGAGAGAAGGAGATGCTTGACAAAGTAAAAGCAGTATGCTATAATAGGAGTGTAAAATAAGAGTGTTCCTTTAAATAAAGCAAACGGGTTTTGGAAGGAGGATAAGGCAGCTCCCACGCCAGTCCCGTCGACTCGCATGACGCGGTCGATACGGGCGCGCTTGAGGAAATGTCGTTTGTCCTCCACCTTCCAAAGCTCATTTGAAAAACAGATTGTCGTCAGCGAAAGAGAGGCGTTGGCGGCAAAAAGGAGTATAAAATATAGAAGTTGGAAACAGGCCGCCTCTCTGAAGAGAGGCGGCCTGTGCTTTTGAAAGAAGTTAGTTTTCAGTGAGTTAATCGAAATGTACCTAATGTACCTTAAGAAAGACGCGTCAATCAGTGCCCGCGTCCGCCGCAATGTAAAAGCTTTGGGCGGACCGGGGAATGATTGGCGGAAGGAGGGGCAAATATGATGCCCCGTAGTGAGATGAGAATAAAGTATTCCGGGCAAAAGTGCCCGACGTGCGGAGCGCCGCACGACATCGGGCAGAACTGCCAGAACCCCAGGTGCGGCAAATAACCGCCGCACCGGAAAAATTGAATAGAGGAATGGGAGGCTTAAGACCGCACATCTTTTAGCCTCCCAATCTCATAAGTTCAGTACTGAGTTTATCGAAGTAATGGATTTATGAGATTGAAAATTAGATGTAAATTAAATTATAAAACGCATGACTTTACAAATTATTCAGTATACCTTAAGTTTGATGAGTATTCTTTTTTAGGCAGTTCCCTGCCTACGGCAGTCAGGTTTGAAAGTTTTGGTGGGGAATTCCACAGAGCGAAAAAGTATTTTTCTTTCTGCGGAGTTCCTCACCTTCCAACAAAGTCCAATAAGCAATCCTTCAATAAATTCAGGACAAGTTTCGTGGCTTTTGCTGGGAGGTAATTTTTAAAAAATGTTAGAGGGCAGAGTCTTGGGTGTTCCGATTTTTCGGAATCTCCAAGACCCTGCTCTTTGCAAAAAATGTTTTACCCTTTTTCCTAAAAGTTTCAAAATAACGTTTGGGATTTTTAGGAGAAAGGGTGTCGGCAGCAGAGAGGCGCAGCGAAGCAAGGCACACGCTCAGTGTCAGTGGCCTCTCTCCTCCAGAAGTGCGGACAAGCACGGGATTCTGCGAGGACTGCGGACAGACAGCTCGGGCGATATACTGCGAAGAGGATATACAGCCTTTTCGTATGTTGCCTCCCATCACTCAACGGCCAACCCGGCCAGCGAGCAAGGCAGGCAAGCCAGAGAGGAAGCCTTTCTCCAAAAGGATCGCAAGGAGCAGACCTGCACCGCCCGATGACATGGCGGAAAGCAAGGACATGCTTATGCGATCCAAAGAGGCAGGCGTGCGGTTGCACACTTCGCGCCTGCCCTCTTTCACCGAGCCCACCACATTAAGTGGCGGATTCAGAGGAGGAAACAGTTCTTTGAGAAAATCTTCGGAGCGGCAAAACGAACATTAGCCAGAAACATTCAGAAAATCAGAAATGGAATGCAGAACAAAAGTTAGTGTTCGCTTTGCCGCTCCGAAAAAATTGGGGCGAGTACTGAAACCGGTCTAGCACTTCTACAGATGAGTCCTGTGGAAGATGGCCGGTAAAGAAAGGAGAAAGAAAAGATGAGGAGACAGATTCCCTGCCCGCGTTGCGCGGGCAAGGGAACTGTGGAGGAGGTAGTACCTCCCCCGATACCCCCCGGTTTTCAGGAGGTATCGGTGACCTCCGAGTACTACGGGAGCCATCCCGAGTACGGGGAGGGGGACAGCAAGTTTCGAGTTGCTGTCCC
>Ga0209211_10007436_pt1 | contig 15371 bp, 17 predicted proteins | sample RifGroA2_FD_183992 | JGI IMG/M metagenome (GOLD analysis project Ga0209211, IMG submission 183992) | Groundwater microbial communities from Rifle, Colorado, USA - Groundwater A2 (SPAdes) (version 2) | ecosystem: Environmental > Aquatic > Deep subsurface > Groundwater | place: Rifle, Colorado... | reverse complement strand
GATGGAGAGGCCGCGCACCAGGAAGATGCTGCGCTGCGAAAGCGGCGAGGACAATAAAAGGTCCAGGTCCCCGCGCACTATCAGGGCGTTCACGGCGTGCACCATGGTCTGGGAGACCAGCAGCGAGACGAACAGCCAGTACACCCCGCCCAGGAGCAGCGGCACCTGCATCATGCCCTGCAGGACTTTGTAGCCGCCCGGCAGCGCCACCCAGGCGCCCCAGTGCATGAACAGCCACAGCAGCCCGCCGCAGAAGGCGATAAGCCAGAAATGGCTGCCACTGACGCCGCGCCAGCTCAGGCGCATTTCGTGTTCCAGCAGCCAGGGCCAGCTTCCGGGTTCGAATTTCATGCCGGCTCCGTCAGCTCGAGGAAGACGTCCTCGAGCGTAGCGCCGGCCGCGCCCACCGCGGCGCCGGTCCTGGAGCGCAGTTCGTCCAGGGTCCCCTGCGCGACTATGCGCCCGCTGAGGATGATGCTGATGCGCTCGGCCAGCCGCTCGGCTATCTCGAGGATATGGGTGGTAAGGACCACGGTGTTTCCCTTCTTCGCGTAAGCCACCAGCATGTCTTTCACGGAGCGGGCGGCGCGCGCGTCCAGGCCGGTCAGCGGCTCGTCCAGGATCATCAGCTTCGGCTCATGTATCATCGCCCCGGCCAAAGCCAGCTTCTGCCGCATCCCGCGCGAGAAACCTTCCACGTAATCGTCGCGGTTCCCCCAGAGCTCCAGCCATTCGAGGAGTTCCTTCGCGCGCTTGCCGGCGGCGTCGGCGGGGACCGCCCAGAGGCCGGCCACGAATTCCAGGTATTCGAGCGGTGTCAGCTTGCCGTAAAGCAGCGGGTCGTCGGGCAGGAAAGCGGTGACGTTCTTCGCGGCCTTGGCGCTTTTATGGATATCGTGGCCGAAGATGGAGACCGAGCCGGCGTCCGGGCGCAGCAGGCCCGCGACCATCCGCAGGGTGGTGGTCTTCCCGGCCCCGTTAGGCCCGAGCAGGGCGTGGAATTCCCCGGCCGGTATGGCCAGGTCGAGCCCGTCCACCGCGCGCTTCGCTCCGAAACTCTTGCCCAGGCCTTTCACGGCCAGCGCGGAACCCTCTTTGTTATCATTTTCACTTTTCATTTTTTCCTTGATACAAAGGCTATCTCGCTGCCTTCTTAGCGATATAAGAACGTTTTGCCGGAATTGACCGTTTCCTAAGGGCGCCGCATTCTTTAAGTTTTATTTTTTGCCCGACAGCCGCGCCCGCATTTGGAGCATCCCCCCTAAAAAGATGCCGCAGCTGGTCTGGAAACAAAACGCTATATTCCACATATCCATTTTGGAAAAGACCAGGGCATAGAACACGATGAAAGTCACCAGACATCCCCCCGCGTACCATTTAAAAGTCTCAAGAAATTTATTTTCCTGCTTATTCTCATTCTCTGTCATATACCTTTCTCCTTTGTCTTTCGGTGATTTTAAGGTCCTTTAAAAATTAATCATCCAGCTGGTCGATTATGATCTCTACGACATTAGAGACAGCCGCCCCGAGCCCGCCGGCAATGCCCCCGATAACAGCCCCCGGTAAAGCCCCGGCGCCGCCGCTGGCAACAGCGCCTACGATGGCGCCCGTTGCAGCTCCACTTATAGCCCCGGCAGCAACACTTGTCTCCTTAGAAATCCCAGCTCCCCGTCCAGCGAGGCCAAGGGCAAGAGTTCCGGCCGCTATAAACCCGGCGCCAAGAGGAGCGCCAATGGGGGCTGAAGATTTGCCGGGGGTGTCTTTAAGCGGCGGGACTTTCGCAAGAAGGACTGTTTTTAAGGGCTTAGCGTTGCAGATCTCTTTTTCGGTCAGGCCGGAAGATTTTTGAGAGTTCCCCTGTTCCGCGTAAACTACCGAAGAGTCAGACCCGCCTTTTGCTTTTGAGCCGCTATAAAAGCCGTCCAGGAGACTTCCGGCTTCGCTAAAATTCTTATCCATATCGATTGAAGATATCTTATCACTTGTACCCGCAAGGTTTCCCATTGTGCCGGGTTCCGGCTCTGATTTAGTTATTCCCGATATCCGGCTCCACTCCTCCGGCTGCCACTCCAGCTGATCATTAAAACAAACCATCATGCACGTTCCCTTGGGGACTTTGTGGCCGCAACAATCCTCGGTCGGGAACTGATATTCAGAATTAGACACGGGAGCTATTCCCGGATATTGAGGAAGCTCCACCATCTTTTTAACTGCGACTTCGGCCTTGGCGGTTGAAATCGCCGCCAGTACCACCGCGAAGACCGCTATCAGTATGTTGCTCTTTTTCATAATTTTCTTTACCTGCCCATTTAGATTTTGTGGCGCTACACCCAATACAGAGCAATAAGTATGCCAACTGCGGCAATAAGCGGATTAAAGAGGCAGACCATAAGCGCGCGGATATTCAGAAGGGGATAGGGGGTGGGATAAACAGGCAAAAACATTTTCATATGAAAATATTATTCTCAAATGAAAATGGCGGCCGGGGATACCCGGCCGCCTCACGGTCTGTTTTACAAGAACCGTTCTGTGTTTTTGTGGTTACCGACGCATTTAGTTACGCGCTTTCCTGGCGCTGCTATTCGGGTCTGCGGAGTACGCGTTAAGTATTTCATTGACCAGGGCGGCGTTTGCGGGATTATAGCAGGCCATGAGGCCATGACAAGGATCGTTGTCTAAAAATTCCTGCCAGGAATTCGCGGAAGTATATCCTGGGAAGTAGCCCCGGTGGGACTTTTCGTCTCCGCCCCTGACAGGGAAGTGTATATTTCGGCCGCCCAGAATAACAGTGAGGCCTTTTACCCCGGCGCGCATCAGTATTTTGTTTTCGTCCGCTTTGTCTGCCTTGGCGCCCGCCGCTTCGGGGTAAGAAACCACGGGAGTGTAGCAGCCCTGATGCCAGCGGCCGCCCCTGTTGAAGCTCGCCCAGAGGGGAAGTGAGCCGTCGGAACAATAGTTCTGCACATGGTCTATGCAGGGCTCCACGTCGCCGTTGGCTTCGCAGTCCGGCCAGTTGGGAGCTATACAGATCTCTACTCCGTTCTGCAGCGAACAACCTTCGGTCAGAGTGGTATTCGGCATCGGGAAATCTGACGGCCCGGGGAAATCCCATTGCGGGACACAAAGTCCGGTCTGCGGCGTCCCAGGGGAAAACGATAGCGGGTCGCAAGGGTTGCTATCCGGCATAGGTAAAATGTGTTCTATAGCCGGCGCTGACTCCTGGCCGGGGTAAAGGTCTTCCAGTTGGGCCATGACCGAACCGGATTCGGCGGCATATGAGGGGGCGAGGAAGAGTAGCGATGCCAGGATGTAGAGTATTAATAGTTTGTTCATATTGTTTTCTCCATGTTCTGCGGTCATTCCCCCTATGCAGAGCAATTTATATGCCATAAAATCAACACATACCGCGCCCTTATCGACTGGTGCTTCGACAGGTAGTAGAATTTTTATTTGAGAATATCCCTCTCAAATGAAAAGGACGGCTGGGGATTCCCCGGCCGTCCGTCTAAATATATCCGCCTATTCTTTCCGTGGTTAATCTGGCAGGGCTCTACGCCTAACATATGCCCTAGGTTCCGAACACCAGGTGTTCTCCGAACATAACCAACCCGAAGTTGTAAAGGAAATGGGCCAGCACCGGGGTGAAAAGGCTTCCCGTTCTGCGGTAGAGCCAGCAGTACAAAGTTCCTCCTACCAGATAGATAGGAATACCTGTGAGCTTTAAGTGAAATAACGCAAAGCAAGCAGAACTCCAGAACATGGCTTTCTGCCAACTCATGCTGCGCAGCAAGTAATTATAAATCACCCCCCTGAACAGATATTCCTCAGCGGCAGCCAGGAGAAGCAGGCTTGCGGATAGCGCGAATAATCCCGTGACGGGGGAGTTTTTCTGCCATTCTGCCAATGACGAAAGTATGCCGACGCTGTCTTTCATCAGTTCCGCGTATGCGCTTGGAAATAAAATGTGAAATATCGCGAAATATATTGCGAACCAGGCGAGCCCGGCGGCAGAGCAACCCAGGATCATCACCGAATATTTCTTTAACTCAGCCAGTGACGGGAAACGCAGGCCAAGATCGGTCAGGTTCAGTGATAATTTGCGCCTGTAATCTTCACCAACCAGGATCATTAACAGGCCCGTGAGCGCAACTGCCAGCAGGATCTTTACTTTCTCGGGGAAGAATGTAGACTGCCAGACTGCTATAGCCGGCAACTGCGCGAACAGATAAAAAGCAAAGATGAAAAAGAGTTGTTTTATTTCGGCCATAGGTCTAATTATATCATTGACCTTTAAGACCGGTTAAAAACAGTTAAAATATTCCCAGATAGAAATGTTTATTCCAAGAAGAAAAGAAAAGGCGGGTCGTACTGACCCGCCCCTTCAATCTTCTCCGCCTACAGCGCTACCGTCGGTTCGACCCGGATGAGCCAGACTTAGGGATATCATCTTTGGGGGGTTTTGTGGATAGTTTTTCCAAACCGGGGAATTTGAATATCGCAAGTATTAAAATAACCCCGAAGACAGCCCACAGTTTTGCCTGACCAGAGAAACCAGGCAGAAGATTTATCCCAAGGGCTATACCCGTTCCTATAATAACGCCGAGTAATTGATTGCGTGTTTCGATTTTCATTTCTTCTCCCTTTGTCCAGGAAATAAGGTTTATATCTCCATTCTACTTAAAAAACGACTTTTTCCAGAGGGCCATCATTAGCAGAGCGGGTCAGCCGGGGTAGTTTCCATGATGAGAATAAATATACCCATACACTGACTCCGAGACTGAAGAAACTCCATCCCCCACAGCACCCCAGCACGAGTCGCTAAGCATACAACCTGTTACGTAAGCGGCGCCGGCGACAAAGCCCGCTATTTTCTGCTGTCCTTGGGGCTGGACGATATCCACAATGGCTGTCGCTAGGGCGAGATCATTAATCTTTACCACTTCTCCAGAGCGCACCACGTATACCACACCATCATCAGCGCCTATACGTACGTCTTTTGAAGATAGCGCAACAGCAGCAGCTTCATTATTGTTTACCCTGTAATAAGAGGCCACAACTTCCTTGATTTTAGCCTGCGCTAAATAATACCGGGTGAGTTCCTTAAAGTTTTGACCCTGCTGCCTGGCATAGTCGGAGTTGAAAGCACCAGGGACCATCTCGGCGCGTACTCCGGCAAGAGATTTTGTAAAGCCGTTTATCCCCCCCTTGCCGTCAAAGTCTACTATATCTCCGGCTTTGGTCGCTGAGGCTGCCATCGCTATCACCGCGAACACCGCTATAAGTATGTTGCTCTTTTTCATAATTTTTCTCCTACCCTTTTTAGATTTTGTGCTGCTATGCCCGCTACAGAGCAATTTGTATGCCAATTCAACACGAGGGAGGATTTGGTTGTTTATCGGCTAAAACCCGGTTATAGCCGGGATTGGGCGGGTGGTATGGGAAAAAATATTTTCATCTGAAAACAGTTATTTTCGTATGAAAAGATAAGACGGGTGTTTGATCTGTTTTTGGGAGGTAACTCTACCCTGGCATGTTAGGCCCAAGGGGGCTCTTTGCCGGCGACTTTCAGCCAGGGGAGGTGGGAGAACTTTTCCGCGCCGTGGCCGGTGGCCATGGTGATGTCGGTAAAGCCTTTCTCGCGCAGGTCTTTGGCAATCTCTTCGCCTTTGATATCATTGCCTAGATCGGAATCTATATATAAAGGGATGTCGCGCGGCAGGGTTTCAGCGGCGACTGTGAACTCCTGCGGGGTCTTGAAGGATTGCAGCCAGGCGCCGGCGGCTTTGGCGGCCAGGCGCCAGTTCATGTGCACCAGTGGATCGTCGTCCAGCAATGCGGCGCGCAGGCCCGCGGCTGGTCTGGCGGCCGCTGGAAGGGTTATTGATACTGTCGTGCCTTTGCCGGCCTTAGAGGTGATCTTAAGGCTGCCGCCCCAGCTCTCGACAGAGACGCGGGCGTGGTAGAGGCCGAGGCCGGTGCCGCCGGCTTTGCCGTGAGTCTCGCCCTTCCGGCCGAGCTTAGCCAGGATCTCGGGCGGTATGCCTTTGCCATTGTCTTTTACTTCGATCAAGACCTTGCCGTCTAAAGCCGATAAAGAGACCTCAACCTTGCCCGGGCCGGCAAAAGCCTCCACGGAATTATTGATCAGGTTGGACAGCAGCCGCTGCAGCTCTTTCGGCTCGACCAGGGCTTTGATTTCCACGGGAGAGGCGTTAAATTCTATCTTCAAGCCGGTCTTATCTTTATGCTGAAGGCGCTTTTCGGAGAGCACCTGCTCAATAAGGCCGCCCAAGGCATAAATCGCAGTTTTAGCCGCTGCCTGCCCGGCCGAAGGGGCGCGGTAGCGCTGCAGCAGGTCGTCCGCTATGCCCTGCATGCGGCTCACGGAGCCCTCTATTAGCGAACGTTGTTCAACCGGCAGTAGCTCTAGGCCCTTGGCCGCAGCTCCCAGCGCCGCCAGCGGGGAACGTATATCATGCGCCACCTGCGCGGCCATGACTACCATTGCGTCTGCGGCAGCCTTATCTTTAACCAACGTTAAATGCGCTGCGTTTTGCTGGCGAAACTCTTCGAGTTCCTTGATGTGAAAAGCAGACTCATTATTGAAGCCGGCATACAAAGGCGCAAAAACGTCCATTTCAAGTTTTTTGCTTATTTTAAGAGTATTAGATACTATCGCGAACGATATCAACAACGTGATGGTCAAAATGGCAAGCAAGGGAAAAAGCGTTACGGAAGGAGATAAACCTATAAGCAGGATTAAACCCTGCCCCCCTACGAGTGGCTTTATGATTTTCCAATGCAGTTTATCTGTCCCGCCTTGTCTACAATATCCGCCGGCTGACTGGGGATATGAAATAGTATCGATAGCTCCGGCACATAAAGCGACTGAAGCGACATTGGAGTCGCCAAGTAAGGCCAACACAGAAGATTCAATTAATGGCCGGTTGGACTGTGCAACACCAAGGCTAATGCTTTCAGCCGCAAGCGCGGCACGGGCAAGGAGGTTCGTGTAGCGGGTATAAGTGAGGTATCCAAAATAGAGCACTTGAGCAACCACATACAAAACCAACAACCGAATAATTGGTCGTCTGGCGTTATCGTTTACCCATTCGTTGATGCTTATCACCAAAACCTCAATCTACCGGACACAACCTTGAAAACCAACTATATTAAGTGAAAAACTATTCTGCCGGTTCAAAAAGTCTTATTCCAGGATCGTCACTTCGGCTTCTTACACTCTCGCTGATCTTGAACTTTTCCGAGTTATAGGCTATTGACCTGGACAAATATCCTACATGCACATAGGGGACCTCTTCCAGTATTTTCCTGGAAACATCTTGATAATGTTTAGGGAGTTCGGCGGGGTCTAACAGTTGCCGCCCGCTCTCCATTCCTTCGGTTACGCCAGGCCTCTCCCACATCGGAGAAAATATAGCCCCGTTACGGCCAAGAAGATGGTACAGCCCGTCAGGGTCCGCATCCGACACAGAAGCCCCCATCAACAGGATATCCGGCTTGAAAGTTTTATACGTCATGGACAGCCTGTCCTTGGCCTCGAAAGGAACGCCCACCTTAACGCCTTTGCTTACCAGGAAATCTATAAGCCAATCCCAGTGTTGAGATAGCTCAAGGGGATGTGCCTGAGTGGCTTGGACGAATCTCTGTATATGCGGGGCTCCTTTATCAATAATCGCCTGAGCCTCAGACTCTGTAAGACGGCCTGCCTGGAACTTCAAAAAACTCTGCGGATCCAGAAAAAACCCATCAACAAGCAACTGCTGCGGCCAAGAGTTTTTGGGCTCTGCAAGGCGCCGCAAAAGAAGAGATTGGAATGCGCGCCTGTGCAAAGAATCGGAGAAAAAGCGCCCAGACATTCCATTCAACGTAACAATTAGATGTGTTCCTTCCTGTCCGATAGCGCACTTTATCTGCTTCAATTTTCCATCTGAACATCCGGTTATACCCGCCACTTCCGCAAAAAGAAAGGCATCTATGCTTCCATCCTGTAATTTCTTGAGAGCCTCTTTGTTAGGAACCGCAACTATTTTGACATTTTGCAAAGCAGGGGCTTTTCCCGCGTAATACATATTAACTCGTAGTGTTAATACCTGGTTTTCTTCAGCCATAACATACGGCCCTGTTCCCACAGGCTTACCGTCGATTATTTTATAAGCGGCATACCTAACCCCGGAAAGGTGCTCAAGAGCGTTTCTGACCGGTTTATCAAATTCCAGCTCTAAAATATCGGAAGACACTACTTTTATTCCGGCAATCCCCTCTTTTCCACGGAATTGGTCAAAACCATTAAGATTTGCCAGGGCATCAGTAAGGGAACTATTGGAGGATTTCGGCTGTAAGCGCAAGCCATCTTCCCAGGACCTCTTAAAATCCTCCGCGTAAAGAGATGACCCGTCTGAAAATCTTCGTGAAGTATCGATATGAAATTTCAGAATACGCTTGTCTTGGCTGAATTCCCAGGATTTCGCCGCCAATGGAACAAGCATGCCCTGCGTACCGCGCCCGACAAGGGGCTCAAATTGATTCATCATCACGGCATCGCCAACCAGGGAATGCTGTAGCGGCGGCATGACAGTTTGCCAATACTCGGGAACTCCTACGTTATAGATCTGTTTATGTAAGGACATTTTCCTTTCCCAATATCTTGTGCCGGCCATCAAAGACAAAAGAATAAATGCAACCGCCAGAGCAAACCGTATGAATCTAATCAAAGATATTAACCTTGGAAATCAAATCGCGGTTGTCACTTAAGAAGCCTTAAACTCAACAAGTCAAACCAGAATGTTTTCTGGCATGTTTTAATTAACAGACATGGAGTAAAAATAACACTAATGACTGCCTAGGATTTACAACCGGCCTCGCGCAAACTGACCGGTCAGGCAGGCAATTTATTGGCAGTGGTTCAGGGCTTGGGCCAGGTTATGCCGCTAGGAGAACCGGAATTAGCTAATTCGGTGTCCGAGGCATTCGAGTTCCGGATTTGGGCAACGTTTAAAGCCGAGTTAGCCGCAAACGCAACTGAAATGATAGGCGACATCGCAAGTAGTATTAAGCAATATCTTTTTATCAGGATTTTCATAATTTATTCCCCTATTTAGTGATTGTACAATATTTATAACCAGCAACCAGGATCTTTTTTAAAGAAACTACCATAGGTAGCGTACGAGGCATTGCGATCCCCGCCGCACCTATCATAAAACTGGCAGACGCCGCACACTTCAATATTATTTGTCCGCAATCTTTTCATTACAGCGTGGTTGAGAAAAAGGTCATCCAGGCCTGATTTAAGGATATTGCCAACACGAAAGTCTGCTCTACTGCTAACCTTTAGATTCCCCTGATAGTCAATTACCAGCCCTTGGAAACCGAATTTGCCATGGGCACCAAGCTCCGGAGCTATCAGCGTAAACAGCGGCAGGTTCGTGCCGGTTGAAATCCCGCTTTCTTTAGAAGCAGAGATTATTTCTATATAGGCTTTCTTTAATTCAAGCCCGTGTATTGGCCTATCCCCCCCCTGTTCACACAGGGATTTACCTTTTCCCTGCTGGACAAATCGTGTAAAGTTCATCACAGCTGCCCCTGCTCGTTTCGCCATTTCAAAGAAATCCGGGATCCAAGGAACTGTCCTGTTTGAAAGAACCGCCTGAAATATCGCGTTACGGCCGGCACGCTGAAGAGCCTTTAGCCCCTGCATAGACTTTTCAAAATTCCCCGCCCCGCGGATATAATCATGTTTTTCACTATCGGGGCCATCAACGGAAATTTGCACATCCACCTTATACCTAAGCACCTCTGCAACTATCCCATCTGAAAGAGCGGTACCGTTTGTAAGCAGCGCGATATCTGCCGCAGGCCACCTAGAAGACAATTCAGAAAGGATGTCGGGGAATATCGGGCTTATTGTAGGCTCACCGCCACTAATAAAAAAATTCGGGGTTAGGCACAATTTTTCCGATAGTTTATGGTATTGGTCCAGAATCTCGCGCCAATCCCTTATAGATAGGTCGCCCCCTCCTGAATGTGCTGATTGATAACAATGCCTGCAATCAAGATTGCAGGCGTTGGTAATATCCAACTGGATGCTCAGGAATTTCTGGGTCCCGGTGAACTTTAATATTTTATTTATAATCCAGTTCATTATTATGCTCTATAATTTAAACAAAAAAAGGGAAAGCAAATTTACTTTTGCTTTCCCTGGATACATCCGATTAAGGTCGGATCGTGGATACTCTGGGGCCAATCCCCCAAATTACAAGGATTTACTACACTCATAGTCTAACTGACAAGACTGGCGCGCGGAAGGGTACTAAGGCCTATACGGCACTGGGCCCTCAATCCGCGCCCTTATTTTTTTATTTGGCCGATACCTTGACCGCGGCCAAGATTGCCAGGACAGGAACCACTACCAGAGACATCTTAGTCCCGCTTGATAAACCGGGAATTTGGTTTATCCCATACCCAATAGGTACGCCAAAACAACCCCGATTAACTGTTTGAAACAAAAGGTGCGCGCTACCTTTTCCCTTTTATTCCTCTATAACCACAATATTCCACATTTCCGGATTAGGGTTCTGAATAAGGACCGCGCTTTGTCCGCGCCAGAGAATTGTGGATTTTATATTAGCCAGCCGCATGAAGCGCTTAAGGTTTTTACATTTGATAACTATAGCGGCGACCCTGGTCGACCGCCCTGATTCCATGAAGAGCCGTATCCCGCCGAGACTCGCGTCTTTCCCGCTAAGACTCTTACCGAAGACCTTCTCAAGTTTTGGCCTGTCAGGCCCCCTCACGATAAGCTCCAAGCCGGCAATGGTATGGGCTGTATTCGGGTGTGGCGGAGGCGTCACGCGTTTTTTCGTGGGATGGGGCTCGTATTCGGTAAACCACAGGTAGATGTTTTTAAATCTGGGGCTTAAAAATGTCAGGAAATTCCAGCCGGGAAGCGCGCTCTTACTGTCTTTCTTCCAGGCGTAGTTCTTATGGATATACTTAGCCTTTATGTCTTTCCGGGCTTTGACGGACTCGTAATACCGCTTAAGCGGTCCTGTGTACCGCAGCGAAACGCCAGGCTTATCGACACGTTCCCCGCCCTTCCCGACCCGGACAAATTCCAGGTAAACACGACCGGAACCGTGCTTGAACATTATGAAGCGGCAGAATTGTTTTCCCGGATGCTCGACCTCGTTTTCCGATAACACAAATCCAGATTCACCCAGAGCATTAAAAAACCTGTGCCCTTTATCTTCCGTGTAGCTATGATCGAAGTTGATAGATTTCATTATCTAAGTCCAAATAAGCATCAGTTCCAAATGTTTCATTTAATCTCCTCGGATGAATAGCTCCCTGCTACTTTCCCAGCCAATTGACCGTGCGGTAGCCTGACACATCCAGTTCGCCTTTTAGCAGCACATGAGGGGCAAAACCCCAGAGCAAAGGCCATGTCTTCCCAGCGAAACATTCTTTATAGTAAACCAGGTTTCGTCCGGGCATACCGGACAGTTCCCGCACGCGGAGTTCATTTACGGCCACAAAATCTGTTTCTATAAATTCGTGGGAGTCCCGGTCTTTGCGCGTATTCTTATAGATAACAGCCGGCAACTTGAGAATATCTTCTACGGGTACCTCGAACCACTCGCGCGAATACTTGTGATGTTAAAAGCCTATCTCTGAAAGCGTTTCATGTATCAAAGACGGATGCATCAAGGAAAAATGTATCACATCGTTCCACAGGGCGTTCAGCGCGGGAATTTTTACATCCATCAGCCATTCCCTGCCCTCATACTTCTTGACCGCGCCTGCGTAGACTTCCGGCAGCCGGCCCTTCAGCGTATTCAGAGGATAAAGCCTATCCCCGACAAAATCGGGTTTTCTAGCGTGATAAATATAGGTCTTCGGCATCCACTTTATTCTACCAAAACGAACCACCGGGCTCTCGCCCCACACTTTGGCGCTATAGAAAAGTGCGGGTCCCCGGCGGCATTACCGGCCTTGTTAACAAATAGTCATTTAGTCATCAGCGCCCCATACCCCTTTACCATAATGAATCTATTGTGGAGTATTATACCCCCAGAAAAGCGAGGCCGATAACTGTGGAGTTAAATATTAGATGAGACAAAATGTTTACACTCACCCTGCCAAATCGCTCATATACGTAACATTGCATAACACTGAATATGATTGTGAACAATACTGAGTCTGGATGTATGGCCCCAAAAAGCAATGAGTTAACTAGTATGGATCGGAACAGACTGTATTTGTGTCTCAACGACACATACAACAACCTCCGAAAAAAGACCTCCTCCATAGCCGGGACAAGTAGGCAGTAGCCAATAATGATCAAGGCAACACCGACATAAGAGAGCCCGCCGCCGGATTCAGAGATAAGATTGCTTAAGTTGATCGCATTGACGGAGAAAACCTGCCCATGCGCGTTAAAGTGGATAAGTGTATATCCAAGGAGTAATCCCAGTCCCGCGATTGCCAGTGACGCGAGAATATCCCGCGGTGCGTTTTTTTTATATGCCTCTAACCTTTCGCCAATACTTACCCCTTTTCTCAATAGGAGCAACAGGGAAACAGACAACAAGAAACTATCGGCCGCGATCTTCGCATAAAGCGGCACAAAATTGCCCGCAGCACCTAACTGTTTTAGGAAGTAATTACACAGAGGAGTCAGTATTTGCAAAAAGATAAAAAGCGCCAACCATAAATTCAGCGATACGCTCTTCTTGACTGCAATGTCCTGATCGGGAGTAATAAAAGAGGTCATTTTTCTCCGCCTGCCCTATTGAGGTGTAGGGACTTATGCTACACATCCGCGCTGGTTTTAATATAGCGCGGGCCGGAAGCCGGCCCGCGCTTTTTGAATAACGTTATTGCTATGTCGAATCCTTTCTTATCCAGGGGTCCAAAAGGGGTCATCGTGATGGTCGTCTATCGTGAGCGCCGGGCCATGGTAATCATCAGCAGTCCCATTATCGGGAACAGGCGGCCAGGAACCATATTCGTTCACGGCCTGTACAACATTATACACCGCTTCTGCAGCCTGGACCGCCGCATCCACAAGAGCAAGGCCCGTCGATGGTTTTTTCCTGGCCGAGGCCCCGCTTTCAGATTCGGCAGGCGCTTTCCCGCCAAACCGAATTATACTATTACCGTTTATGATACAGACAATCCTTCCGTGCGTCACAATTTTAGTCCCCTCTTTTTTTAACATAGGGAGAATTACCTCTGCGAATTCCGGATAGGTGTCGCAGTATCCCATCAGGATCTCCCGCAGTTTCTGTTGCAGGCCGGGGTGGAAAATACGGGCCGATTTCGCTGATTTGGTCTGGCCCTGCGCGCCGGCTATTACCGGGCCCAAGTCTACAGCAGGGCTGCAATAAACCATGTCGTACCAGGAGTCGTTAGGAGGCATGGGCTGGCAGGCGCCGGGCGTCTCCCAGGGCTGCGGCCACCAGGTGTAGAGATTATGGCTGGCGCCGCAGCAATCGGGATAGCCTTCCACTCCAGGGAAACAAACCGTCAGACATTGATCCTGGGGGTCGATGTTCCAGGGCTCTATCATCGGTATGGGGGACTCCCCGGGATCGGCCGGAACGGGGACCGGAACCTGGTCCAGGGCGCCTGAGGGGATGATCTGGCGCGAGTCGGCGAAGATATCGTGCATGGCCTGGGGGCCAAGGTTTCCATCAAAGTTTATGGCCACTTCCGCCCGGGCGGCCGAGGCCGCCGCTATTACCGCGAATACCGCTATCAGTATATTGCTCTTTTTCATAATTTCCTTGCTCCTAACCCTTAGATTTTGTGCCGCTATGCCCCATACGGAGCAATTTACATGCCAAGTGACAGGAACGGGGGATAGTTGCGCTCTTTCATTTGGGACCGGGAGTAGGGGAATGGGGAAAACGGCTAAAATATTTTCATTTGAAAATATATATTTTCATATAAAAAGAAAACAGGCCCCTTTGGGCCCGTTTCCCGCTGGCAGCCTCTCCTTAATGTTTATGCGGCTCGCAGGATTCCATGCCGAACAGGGGTTTGCCGTCGGCGAAGGGCGAGATGGCGCGCAGGCGCTCTATGATGGGCGGGAATTCCTTTATTATATAGTCCACTTCTTCCTGGGTGTTGTAAACGCTGAGGGAGAAGCGGACCGAGCCGTGGGCGTAGGTCTGCGGCACGGCCATGGACATGAGGACGTGGGAGGGCTCGAGCGAGCCGGAGGTGCAGGCAGAGCCGGAGGAGGCGCAGATGCCTTTCTCGCTGATCATCAGCAGGATGGACTCGCCCTCGATGTATTCGAAACTGATATTGGTGGTATTGGGAAGGCGGTTCGCGCCGCCGCCGTTCACGCGGGAATTCGGGATCTTCAGCAGGCCGGCTTCGAGGCGGTCCCGCAGGTCTTTCACATAGGTATTTTCTTTTTCGAGGTTGGCCCCGGCCAGTTCGGCGGCTTTGCCTATGCCCGCTATATAGGGCACGTTCTCGGTGCCGGCGCGGCGGCCGTGTTCCTGGTGGCCGCCCATCAGGAAAGGGGCGAAGCGGGAACCTTTGCGGACGTACAGCACGCCTATGCCTTTGGGGGCGTGCAGTTTGTGGCCGGAAAGGGAGAGGTAATCTATCTTGGCGTCCTTGAGGTTTATCGGCAGTTTGCCCACGGCCTGGACGGCGTCGGTGTGGAACAGGGCGCCCTTGGCGTGGGTGATGCGGGCGGCTTCTTCCACGGGGTAGATGACGCCGGTCTCGTTATTGGCCCACATGATGGAGACCAGCAGGGTCTCGGGGGTGAGAGCGACTTTGAGGTCTTCGAGGTTTATCTGGCCGGTGCTGTCGACTGGAAGATAGGTGATGCGGTAGCCCTGGGATTCGAGGTATTTGCAGACGTTAAGGATGGCTGGGTGCTCGACCTTGGTGGTGATGATATGTTTCTTGTCTGGGAAGGCGCGCACGGCGGACCAGAGGGCGGTGGAGTCGGATTCGGTGCCGCAGCTGGTGAAGATGATCTCTTCGGGGGCGGCGCCGAGGAGGGTGGCGACGCGCTGGCGGGCGAGGTCGAGGTATTTCTGGTTGGCGCCGCCGAAGAAGTGCATGCTGGACGGGTTGCCGTAGAGGTCGTTGAAGAAGGGCTCCATCTCTTTGGCGACTTCGGGCGCCACGCGGCTGGTGGCGTTATTGTCGAAATAATAGACTTTTTCCATATGGTATCCTCTAACCGAAGAAGAACTGCACCGCGAGATGTCCAGTCGGGGCTGTCGAGGGTATGGGCCCGTCGCTCACGGGCTCTCGCACACCGTGCTCGGCCCTCCTCTCTCGGCCTCCGCGCTTATGCAAGCGTCGGCCTCCGAGAGGTC
>Ga0209211_10007435_pt1 | contig 15373 bp, 10 predicted proteins | sample RifGroA2_FD_183992 | JGI IMG/M metagenome (GOLD analysis project Ga0209211, IMG submission 183992) | Groundwater microbial communities from Rifle, Colorado, USA - Groundwater A2 (SPAdes) (version 2) | ecosystem: Environmental > Aquatic > Deep subsurface > Groundwater | place: Rifle, Colorado... | reverse complement strand
CTGATACAGCGTTCAGGGGTCATTCAACGGCCGTGGTTCTGACAGGGGAAAATTTTATTGGCGGGACGACATCAGTGAACTTCGGGCCTGGCATCGCCGTCGATTCAATCGGGTTCGTTGGTGCGGACCAGTTGATTGCGTTCCTTACGGTTGACCCTGCAGCGGAGAGCGGGCAGAGAGATGTTGTTGTGAGTAATGGTTCAGGCGCGTCCGTCACGGCGAGCCGTACCTTTGTTGTTGTCAATCCTGCGCCCTCCATCGTCAATGTCTCACCTCAGTTGGTCACCCTCGGGCAAACCCATATCCTGGATATTACAGGGAATAACCTGATGGCAGGGGTAACAACCATCAACCCCGGCGCCGGCATCACGGTGAATTCACTGACGGTGAACAGCTCGGTCCATGCAACAGCAACCGTCACAATCGAACACTCCGCAGTTCCGGGACCAAGAGAGGTGATTGTGACGAACGCGGCCCCCGGTGGCGGAGTCGCAACCCTTGCTGAGGGTATCCTCGTTGGTTACCCGGCACCGACATTGAGCGGTATCTCGCCATCGGGTGGGGTCAGGGGTGAAACAATCCAGGTGAAACTTGGCGGAGAGAACTTTGTTGCGGGAGTGACCAGTGTGAGTTTTGGTCCGGAGATTAGCGTCAACTCCTTCTCGGTGACGAGCCTGGCGGAAGGAGTGGCCACGATTACAATCCCCATAAGCGCGGCTGCCGGACCCATTGATGTGTCGGCAACCAATCCCGCCCCCGGGGGTGGCCTGTCAACAGTGGTGGGTGCGCTCACGATTTCCAATCCTGCTCCGGTGGCGACCGCGATCGCACCGACCTCTGCAATCCGGGGAAGCACGGTCACCCTCACGATGACTGGTGCAGGATTTATTGATGGGGTAACTTCGGTTTCGTTGGGTGACCAAGTGAGTGTCAATGCGGTCACGGTAAAAAGCTCCGGTGAGCTTGCTGTGAGTATCACCATCGGCGCTACGGCGGCCACGGGGGGAAGGAGTGTGGTGATTGCCAATGCTACTCCGGGGGGTGGATCGGTAACAATCACGAATGCCTTTACGGTTGAGGCGGGTATCCCGACCGATGTCGAAAAAACGCAAAACGTTACCCCGGAAACCTTCGCTCTGCATGAAGCATATCCGAATCCGTTTAATCCGGTGACCACCATTCGATACGCTGTGCCGGAGCTGGCGCGGGTAAAGTTGGAGGTGTATAACATGCTCGGGAATGTGGTGGCAGTGCTTGCCACCCGGGAACAGTCGATGGGATTTTACGAGATTACCTGGTTTGCCGAGAACCAGCCGAGCGGCGTTTACCTTGTTCGCATGCAGGCGGAAGGTCTGGAGTCGCAGAAACGATTTATCGGTTCCCGGAAGGTGATGCTGGTCAAATAAAGCACACCGGGTTCCCATTTCAGTATTCTCAAAGGCGGCAGATTCTCCTGCCGTTTTTTTTTGTCCGATTAAGGCTTTTCAAAAGCAAGTTAAAATATCGTGCGTTCGACACTCCTTTTCGTCCTTGCTTCTTTGTCGAAAAAGGCACAATATTTGCACACTTCGAGCCACAAGCTCACATTCCCTCCAAGAGTGTTGTTCACAACCGTGAGGACTCACCCATGTCAGTCAACGGACACCCCGCCAGCTTTTTTGACAACGTCAACATCAACTTTGATAAAGCAGCAGCCTATACCAACCATCCGCAAGGGCTCCTCGATCAGGTCAAGATCTGCAATAGCGTCTATCAATTTCAATTTCCCATTCAGGTGGAAGATGGATATGAGGTGATCTCCGCCTGGCGTGTTGAGCACAGTCATCATAAGCTTCCCACAAAGGGGGGCATTCGGTACAGCGAAGATGTGAACGAGGACGAGGTCAAGGCCCTGGCCGCGTTGATGACCTACAAATGCGCCATCGTGGATGTGCCGTTCGGCGGGGCCAAGGGGGGGATTAAGATCGACCCGAAGAAATATTCCGTTCATCAGCTGCAGAAGATCACGCGGCGGTATACGGCAGAACTGGTGAAGAAAAATTTCATCGGACCCGGGATCGATGTCCCCGCACCGGATTATGGAACGGGCGAGCGCGAAATGGCCTGGATCGTCGACACCTATATGGCATTCAATTCAGGGTCGATCGATGGCCAGGCGTGTGTCACGGGAAAACCTATAACCCAGGGGGGGATACGGGGAAGACGGGAGGCGACCGGGCGGGGTGTGTTTTTTGGGATCCGTGAGGCATGTGCGAATACAGAGGATATGAAAGCCCTTGGGTTGAAACCGGGATTGGAAGGGAAACGGGTGATTGTCCAGGGTTTGGGAAATGTGGGGTATCACGCGGCGAAGTTCCTTCAGGAGGGAGGATGTCTTATTGTTGGACTGGCCGAATACGAAGGGGCGATCTACAATCCCAAAGGATTGGATGTCGAGGCTGTGGTGAAGCATCGAAAGGAGACCCGTTCGGTCCTCAATTTTCCCGGCGCGACCAACATGGCAAGCACTGTCGAGGCCCTGGAACTGGATTGTGACATACTCGTCCCAGCCGCCCTCGAAAGTGTTATCACCAAAGAGAATGCTCCTCGGATCAAAGCCAAAATAATCGGGGAAGGAGCCAATGGCCCAACCACGGCGGAAGCAGGGGAGATCCTCAATCGCAAAGGAACGATGGTGATTCCCGATATGTATTTGAACGCGGGAGGCGTCACGGTCTCCTATTTTGAATGGCTGAAGAACCTTCAACACGTCCGCATGGGACGGATGGCGAAGCGGTTCACAGAAACGTCTTTCGACCAGCTCATAGCAACGTTCGAACAGAAAACCGGCAAAATGTTTCTGGAGGACGAACGGAAAAAACTGACCCATGGCCCCGACGAGATCGACCTGGTCAATTCCGGTCTGGAAGACACCATGATTGTCGCCTATAACGAGATACGGGAGAGGAAAATGGCGGTCGGTTGCGATGATCTCCGTACGGCGGCATTCGTCAGCTCCATTGATAAAATTGCCCACTCCTATATTGAGTTGGGTATTTTCCCATAATTGGCAAGTTCTCCTTCTTCTCAGACTTGAGCATGATTGCAAGTCCTTCTCATTCCTGAAAGACGGATCTTCAGGGGTGGATCGGAACAAGGGGCTTTCCCTGAGGTTTTACAGGGAGAGGCGGGGAACCATCCTTGGAATAGAAGTTGATTGAAGGATGACAAGCCTTAAAAAGAGCAACTCCCAAGTTGTCGGTAGCGTTTCCACCCATCAATGGTGGAAGATCTTGGCAGGCTCCAAATCACATTTGTACCCTTTCGTTTATTCACGAACTCGATGAACGGTCGGCACGCCGGATCGTTCGTCATCATGGGAGGTCGTTTATGTCAGAGTACGTAAGCAGTTTTATGTCTCATGTGAAAGCAAAGAATCAGGGAGAGCCGGAATTTCATCAGGCAGTGCAGGAAGTTGTCGAGTCCCTCTCCATCGTTCTGGACCGGTACCCGGAGTATCGTTCCTCCAAGATTCTTGAGCGGATGGTCGAGCCGGAGCGCGTCATCACGTTCAGGGTGCCATGGTTGGACGACCAGGGAGAAATTCATATCAACCGCGGTTTCCGGATTGAAATGAACAGCGCCATTGGTCCGTACAAGGGGGGCTTGCGGTTCCATCCTTCCGTGAACGTGGGTATCTTGAAGTTTCTTGCCTTCGAGCAGGTTTTCAAAAACAGTCTTACAACGCTCCCGATGGGAGGAGGAAAGGGAGGGTCGGATTTTGATCCCAAGGGAAAGAGCGACAATGAGGTGATGCGATTTTGCCAGAGCTTTATGACGGAACTCTACCGTCACATCGGTGCGGATACGGATGTGCCGGCAGGCGACATCGGTGTCGGCGGACGTGAAATCGGGTACCTGTTCGGTCAATACAAACGGCTGAAGAACGAGTTCACCGGCGTCTTGACCGGGAAAGGACTGAACTGGGGCGGTTCCTTGATCCGTCCCGAGGCAACCGGGTACGGGTCCGTGTACTTCGCGGCCGAGATGCTGGCAACCAGGAACCAAACGCTGGAGGGAAAAGTGTGCCTCGTCTCCGGCAGCGGTAATGTGGCCCAGTACACCGTTGAGAAGATCAATCAGTTCGGCGGCAAAGCGGTTACACTCTCCGATTCGAACGGTTATATTTACGATGAAGAGGGCATTGATGCAAAGAAGCTGGCGTTCATCATGGAGTTGAAGAACGTTCGCCGCGGAAGAATCAAGGAGTATGTCGATAAATACCCGAAAGCGGTCTTTACGCCGCTCGATACGAAGTTGGTGCACAACCCGTTGTGGGACCACAAGGCTCAGTGTGCCTTCCCGAGTGCCACCCAGAATGAGATCAACGCGAAGGACGCGGAGACCCTCGTGAAGAATGGAGTCTACGTGGTGGCGGAGGGGGCCAATATGCCGACGACCCTCGACGGCGTGAAGCATTTCCTTGATGCAAAGATCCTCTATGGACCGGCGAAAGCAGCCAACGCCGGCGGAGTGGCAACCTCCGGTCTGGAGATGGCGCAGAACAGCATGCGCCTCCCATGGACGCGCGAGGAAGTCGACCAACGGCTCCATATGATCATGAAGAGCATCCATAAAACCTGCAGGGATGTTTCCGAACGGTTCGGAACGCCGGGAAATTATGTGAACGGCGCGAACATCGGCGGGTTTCTGAAGGTGGCCGATGCCATGATGGACCAGGGCCTGGTCTGATGTCCTTCCACGGTTGAGACGAAATCGGAGCGGGCATCTTCCGCTCCGATTTCCGTTTTTAGAGCATACTCCCGAGATGATCCACCACCGAACATCCCGTTGATACGATGCCGATAGAATACGTTGATCCGGATTGGGTAGAGCATGGGTATGGAACCAGGTTCCAGGGGTTCCAGAATCTCATGCGTCGAAGAATCCGGGATGTGCTGCTCGTCTCGAGTTTGTACGATCTCTATCTGTTCGAAGAGGATGGGAGGCTCTACGAGCTGATCCGGAATGAATACCAGGGGCTCCACCTGAGCCATTCACCAGAGATTACGCGGGTTTCAAGCGCGGAAGAAGCCATCGCGATCGCGAAGGAGGAAAAACGCTTCGACCTGATCATCACCACCCTCCACATCGAGGATATGCCGGCGTTGAAGTTTGCCCGGCAGGTGAGGGAAGCGGGACTGGACGTCCCAATCATCCTGCTGGCCTTCGACAACCGGGAGCTCAAGGACCTTATCACGCATCACGATACGTCCGTTTTCGACCGCATCTTCATCTGGCAGGGGGATTTCCGTCTTATCATCGGTATCGTGAAGCACCTGGAGGATAAGATGAACGCGGACCACGACACGCGGATCGTCGGGGTTCAGTCCATCATCCTCATCGAGGACAATGTCCGCTACTATTCCTCCTTTCTTCCGATCATCTACACTGAAATTCTGAACCAATCCCAGCGTCTGATTTCGGAAGGAATCAACCTCTCCCATAAGTACCTTCGGATGCGGGCCCGCCCCAAAATCCTTCTCTGTTCGAATTACGAAGAAGCCTGGGACTATTTTCAGAAATATGAGGACTACATCCTCGGCGTCATTTCCGATATCGATTTTCAGCGCGGGGGAGTGCAGGATCCCCAGGCCGGGCTTGCGTTCGCCCGGACGGTGAAGCTGCGGCACCACGACATTCCCGTGCTGCTGCAATCCACGACCCCGCAATACGAGGCCGAGGCCCGGGCCATCGGGGCCTCCTTCATCCTCAAAGATTCCCCCACATTGCTCAATGAGCTTCGCCAATTCATGATCCAGTATTTCAGCTTTGGCGATTTCGTGTTTCGCACTACCGGAGGCGCCGAGGTCGGCAGGGCATGGGACCTGCAGTCCCTGGAAGAACAGCTCCGGTATGTCCCGGAGGAAAGCATCCGGTACCACGCCGAACGGAATCATTTCTCCAACTGGTTGAAAGCGCGGACAGAATTCTGGCTCGCCCACAAATTGCGCCCGCGCAAGGTCTCGGACTATGCCTCCGTCCAGGGGCTCCGAGAGGATCTTATCTCATCGCTGCGTGAGTACCGCCGGCTCCGGCAGCGTGGGATCATCACCGATTTCAAAAAAGAGACTTTCATCCCCACCAGCAGTTTCGCGCGGATCGGGGGAGGTTCGTTGGGAGGGAAGGCGCGCGGGCTCGGGTTTGTCAATATTCTGATCAGCAACTACGATGTGCGTGACCGGTTTGAAGGCGTGCAGATCTCCGTTCCTCCCGGCGTCGTGCTCGGCACTGACGTGTTCGACCAATTCCTGGATGAGAACAATCTTCGAAGCTTCGCGTTGCAGACCACCGTGGATGAGGAGGTGACGCGCCGTTTCCTGGAGGCGAAAAGCTTCCCCGAAGGGATCCTGGGTGAGCTGGCTGCTTTCCTCGATCTTGTGCGTGAACCGCTGGCGGTCCGCTCCTCGAGTCTGTTGGAGGATTCCCAGTACCATCCGTTTGCCGGAGTGTATGAGACGTACATGATCCCGAACAACCACGCGGACCCCTTCGTCCGGTTGAGCGAGCTGGTGAACACCATCAAACGCGTCTATGCCTCCACGTTTTATCAAAGTGCCAAGGACTATATCAAGGTCACTTCCTACCGACTGGAGGAAGAGAAGATGGCGGTGATCATCCAGAAAATGGTCGGGGCACAGCATGAGGGCCGGTTCTATCCGGATTTTTCGGGGGTGGGGAAGTCCTATAATTTCTACCCGATTCCGCCCCAGAAGTCCCATGATGGGATAGTTGCCGTGGCGTTGGGCCTCGGGAAAATGGTGGTGGATGGAGGAGTGACGGTTCGTTTTTGTCCCAAATACCCGCAACACCTTCTTCAGTTTTTCTCACCTGTGGAGGCGTTGAGGAATAACCAGAACGAATTCTATGCTCTCGAAATGAGCGGACAACCCCTCCAGCATACTGAAACCCATGACGCACTCCTGAAGAGGTACACCCTCGAGGTCGCAGAACGGGACGGCACCCTTGTCGCGGTCGGGTCGACGTACTCGCCGGAGAATGATTCACTTTCGGTCGGGCTTTCCCGGCATGGGATCCGCGTGGTTACGTTCGCCCCCATCCTGCAGAGCAAGTTGTTTCCCCTCCATCAAATTCTCGAACTCCTGCTGGATATGGGGAGCTGGGGCATGGGAACCCCGGTTGAGATCGAATTTGCGGTCAACATGACCGGTTCGCCCGGGAAACCGAAAGAGTTCGGACTCCTCCAAATGCGCCCCCTCGTCCTCAGTCGTGAGGTGGAGGAATTGAATATCGAGGAGTTCTCACCGGAGCAATTGATCTGCCAGAGCCATCAGGTGCTTGGGAACGGTGCGCTCAGGGATATCTATGATATCATTGTTGTCGATCCCAACCTGTTTGACCGGGCGAAGAGCCGGGAGGTGGGACGCGAAGTCACGGAATTCAATGAGAAACTCATCGAGCAACGCAGACCGTATCTGCTCATTGGCGTTGGGCGGTGGGGTTCGCTGGACCCCTGGCTGGGGATCCCCGTGAAATGGGATCAGATCTCCGGCGCACGAGCGATCGTCGAAGCCGGATTGAAGGATATGGACGTAGCCCCTTCACAGGGATCTCACTTCTTCCAGAACATCACTTCCTTCATGGTCGGCTATTTTACTATCAACTCAACAGTGAAGCAGGGTTTTGTCGATTGGCAATGGTTGATGGAACAGGCCCCGTTGGAGCAGAAACAATTTGTCCGGCACATCCAGCTTGACGATCCGGTCATTGTCAAGATCAACGGGCATCAAAACAAGGGAATCATTCTTAAACCGGAGAAGCGCAGTGGCAGGACAACCTGATCGGCGAAAATCCGGTGATTCCGATGACGTGAAGGCATGCGAAGCATGCCCGCACTGCGGAGCGGCACTCAGTCCATGGGAGCAGGTGCTCTTGAGCGTGGACCGGGCAATGATGTGCAAGCACTGTTGGTACAGGATCATCCTTGACGTCCGGGAGGATGCCGGGCAAGGCGATGCAGACAGCAAACAACCGAAGGACCCCAGGTAATGAAATCGTACAACTCGTTTGCAGTGGCCCAGCAGCAAGTGCTTGAGGCTGCAAAGCTCCTGAACCTTGACGCCGCCACTTGTGAGTTGCTGATGTGGCCGCAACGGGAGTTCAAGTTCACCATGCCGGTGAAAATGGACAACGGCGGCGTACAGGTTTTTCATGGCTACCGGATCCAATACAACGACGCGCGCGGACCGGCGAAAGGAGGCATCCGGTTCCATCCGGATGAGACCGTCGATACCATCAGAGCTCTGGCAGGGTGGATGACGTGGAAAACCGCCGTGGTGGATCTGCCGTTGGGGGGAGGCAAGGGGGGAGTTGTGTGCAACCCGCGCATGATGTCCGAACGGGAGCTTGAACACCTTGCACGAGCGTATGTGCGCGCGGTTGCCCGGTATATCGGCGTCGACAAGGATATCCCCGCTCCGGATGTGTACACGAACCCTCAAACCATGGCCTGGATGATGGATGAGTTCGAGACGATTATGGGGGTTCATCAGCCGGGGGTCCTGACTGACAAACCGATGCAAATTGGCGGGACGGAGGGGCGGCGCGATGCGACCGCTCGGGGAGGAGTCATTACGGTGCGGGAGGCTTGCTCGGTGCTTGGTATTGATCCCCAAAAGGGAACCTATGCCATCCAGGGTTTCGGCAATGCCGGACAGCGGGCCGCGCTGCTCCACCAGGAGTTGTTGGGGGGAGGACGGCTTATTGCGGTCTGCGATTCCCGTGGAGGGATCATCCGCCCCGAGGGGTTGAACCCCTGGGACCTCGTCACCCATAAACTCAAGACCGGCAGTGTTGTCGGATTTCCCGGGAGCAAAGAGATCCCTCGTGAATCGGTGCTCGAACTCGATGTGCAGGTCCTCTACCCGGCGGCACTGGAAAATGCGATCAACGAGTTCAACGCACACAAGGTCAAGGCCGCGATCGTCTGTGAACTGGCCAACGGCCCCACCACACCGGATGCCGACCTGATCCTCCACGCCAAGGGGATTCACCTGATACCGGATATCCTTGCAAGCGCAGGAGGCGTCACGGTATCCTATTTTGAAATGGTGCAGGATCAATATTCGTTTTTCTGGGACGAGGAGACGGTCCATAAACGACTCGACCAGAAGATCACGAAAGCCTACCATACGGTTGAGGAGGCGATCAAGGAGAAAAACGTACACCCGCGGCTGGCAGCCATGGTCGTCGGGGTTGCACGGGTGGCAGAGGCATGCAAGCTGAGGGGATGGGTGTGACGGAAGAGGAGTATGGTTTCGATCTCTCTCCCTTGTTCTCATCCCACCATTACATTGGAGTGAACAGCCCTTGGCAAAAAGGAAAACAAGGGGACGGACAGAAATTGTCGGGGTAGTGCAGTATCATCAAGGAGTGATGGGCGAGGGGTTGCAGTATGGGCGCGATCTGATCGTCTGGCTCCCCCCCTCGTACGAGAAGAGCCGGAGAAGACGTTACCCCGTCCTCTACATGCATGATGGACAAAACCTCTTCGATCCGTCGACATCGTTTCTCGGATATGACTGGCAGGCGGACGAGACGGCCGATGCGTTGATCCGGAAGAAGAAGATGAAAGAGATCATCGTCGTTGGCATCTCGAGTACGCCCGATCGCCTCTCCGAGTATTCGGATGCGCCATTGGGGCGCAGCTATGCCCGCTTCCTTGTCTCCGTGGTGAAGCCTTTCATCGATGCAACCTACCGGACAAAACCGGACCGCAAGAACACGGCGGTGATGGGTTCGTCGATGGGAGGGTTGATCTCGTTCCTCTTGGTGTGGAGGTATCCGGAGGTATTCTCCCAGGCCGGGTGTCTTTCGACGGCCCTTGCGCGCGACGAGGACCGACAACTGTTCGAGGAGATTAAGGTTTACCCCGGTCCCAGGAAAAGGGTAAGGATCTACCTGGATGTAGGAGGAAGGGAGCCGGCGCTCATCCCCGGATATCGTGCTTTGGTGGCGTTACTCAGGAAAAAAGGATACACCAAAGGGAGGGATCTCGAGTGCTTCTTCGATCGCGGGGCTGTCCATAACGAACGGGCATGGGCAAACCGTCTCTGGCGGCCCCTTACGTTCATGTTCGGAAGGTGACCTCCGGTTGAATTCGTGCATCCCTTCTTGTATATTCCTCCACGCAGTTCTTCCTTCAACCCTCACTTTTTCTCCATACCATGGCAATCGTTAAAGAAGCAGCATGCAGCGTCTGTCAGAAGTCTTTTATCTGGAAAATCGGTCGTCCGGGCGACGGTTTCTGGGACCGTTGGAAAAACGACGACGGGAACAATGCCGCTTCCTGGTTCCTTCGGAACAACCTTTGCTGGGACCATGCCTTCGAGCAAATGCCCGAACAGTTTCGCGGCGTGTTCCAGACGGAACTGTACAAAGAATCGTAGACGCTTTCTCCACGGAACCGATGGGAAAAACAAAAAGCCCCGATTGCTCGGGGCTGGTCCTGTCCTCATGCTGTTCCCACCACGTCTCATCATGACAGGACGAAGGGTTTGATGCTATGTTCCGACCGGAGCGCTGATTCGGGGTTCAGCCTGCCGACGCGACCTTCATTGATTCAAGATAGAAGAGTGCACAGAGTTTCCGGACGCGTTCGCTCTTGTCAAAGCGTGCCTGTTGCTTGATGGCGTACAGCCCGACCGAATCGCCGATATTGTAAAGCGACAGGGCTGCAACGATGCGACCACGTTCATCATCCTCCATTCTCAACATCTTCATCAGCGCAAAGAGGGCTTTCTCGGACTTCAGCTTACCGAGCATCATTGCAGAGCTTGTCCGCAGACCGAAATTGGCCGATGCGACTCCTTTCAGCAGGTTTGCTTCAACAAGCTCCTTGTTGAAAGTGACTTTGGCACGATCGGGATTCTCCCCCGCAAATGCCGATGCCGTCAATCCAAGGATGAGTGTCATCCCCAGTAAAACAATCCATGATCGCTTCATACGTCCCTCCAGAAAAGGTGAATGGATGCCTTGGCCTCGCTTCTCTTGTTTTGCCGGCTCACCGAGGGAGGGAGCGTCAAAATGTCTGCTGTTCTGAAGAATAAGACGGAGGGTCCCGGGAAAAGGTTCAGTGGTTGGGACGAAAGTTATTCCTGGAGGGATGAAATGGCCCGGGAACCGATACAGTGGTTCAAAATTTGACAATCTGGGGGAGGACTCATACATTATTCACCGTCTGTTTCGTGCGGTGCGGATTCCCTTTTCGCTCCTTCCCCTCAAAAGGTCTATGCAAAACTCTATGAAACGAATCGTTGCCACCGGCGTATTGTTCTGGTGCATTCCGTTGTCCCTCCTGGCCTCGTTTTCGCAGGCCGGCGATGTCACCACGATCATTGTGGTTCGGCATGCGGAGCGGGACACGCAGAAAGTCGATCCACCCATCAGTGTTGCCGGCAGGGAACGGGCACAGGTGTTGGCGCAGCTGCTGGGTTCGGCCGGCATCGGTGCGATCTACACGACCGACTACCTCCGGACGCAACAGACGGTGCAACCCCTCGCCTCGGCATTGGGCCTCCGGTTCGAGCAAGTGGCTGCGGAAAACAGGGACCTGAAGGACCATGTTGCCGACCTGCTCAAACGCATCTCGACCAGAAACGCCGGCCAGGTGGTCCTCGTCGCGAGTCATAGCAACGTAGTGCCGTTGATCTTGCATGAGCTTGGCGTGGAGTTTCGGGAGGAGATCCCCATGCATCAATACGACGATTTGTTTGTTGTCAGCAAAAGGTCGGATGGAACGGCAACGCTCCTTCGACTGAAGTTCGGGAAAGCGACTCCTTAAAAAAAGTCCGTGCTGGGGCCTTCTTCACACTGTCCAGAAAGGTCAGAGAAACCCGTGCGCACATACATAGTCACCCTTGTTTTGATGATGATGGTACGTTCGATGGCATATGCACAAATGAATGAGGAAACGGCGAAACCACCGGTCGCAAAAAAGGCATTGAAGCAGGATGTCCTCCACGGCGACACCCGCATCGACTATTACCATTGGCTCCGGGAGAAAACGAACCCGGAGGTCGTGGCTCATCTCGAGGCGGAAAATGCGTATACCGCGGCCATGACGGGACACCTGAAATCGCTGGAGGGGGATATTTATAAAGAGATCCTGAGCCGCATCAAGCAGACGGACCTCAGCGTTCCCTATAAACTGGGAGAGTATTGGTATTATTCTCGTACGGAAGAAGGGAAGCAGTATTCCATCTATTGCCGGAAACGCGGGTCCATGGAGGCGGAGGAACAAGTGGTCCTCGACCTCAACAAGCTTGCCGAAGGGCATAAATTCCTCGGCCTCGGCGCCTACGCCGTCTCCGATGATGGCGCCATGCTTGCCTACTCGCTGGACACCACAGGATTCCGGCAGTACCGGCTTTACATGAAGGAACTTGTCACCGGCAAACTCCTTCCGGATGATGTCGGTCAGGTCAATTCCGTGGTTTGGTCGGCCGACAACAAGACGTTGTTTTATGTGAAGGAGGATAAGGCAAAACGGCCGTACCGTTTTTTCCGCCACGTGCTGGGGGGGACGAAGGACGAGTTGTTATTCGAAGAGGGGGATGAACTCTACCGCATCTGGGCGTATCGCTCCAGCGACAAGAAGCAAATTATCATGGCGAGCGCAAGCTCGGTCACAACGGAAGCGCGCTCCCTGCCATCGGATCAGCCGAACGGAACGTTCAGGATCCTTCTCCCGCGGGAGGTGGACCATGAATATTACGTCGATCATCGGGAGGATCTCTTCTACATCCGGACGAACAGGAATGCAAAAAACTTCCGCCTGGTGACGGCTGTGGACAGCGACCCATCCGAGAAAAACTGGAAGGAGGTCCTCCCGCACAGGCCGGCCGTCAAACTCGAGGGGGTGAACCTGTTCCTGGAGTACGCGGTGTTTTCGGAGAGGGAGAACGGGTTGATCCGGTTCGTGCTGCATCATTTCGGATCGGGGAGCCGGAAGACCATTGACTTCCCCGAGCCGGCGTATGCCGCCTCCGGCGGGGGCAATCCCGAGTTCAACACGACGACATTTCGCTACAACTATCAATCCTTCATCACTCCGAGCTCGGTGTACGACTATGACATGGCGACCGGCAAGCAGACGCTCCTGAAGCAAACTGAGGTGCTCGGCGGGTATGATCCAACGCAGTATCATTCGGAACGCATCTCGGCGCGTGCGTCCGATGGGAGCATGGTTCCGATCTCGCTTGTCTATAAGAAGGGGATGAAGAGGGATGGAACCAACCCGCTTCTGTTGTATGCCTACGGGTCATACGGCATTTCCCAATCTGCCACGTTCTCCGTGGTACGGCTGAGCCTGCTTGATCGAGGTGTTGTGTATGCTTTGGCCCATATCCGGGGAGGGGGTGAGATGGGCGAACAATGGTACGACGACGGCAAGATGCTGAAGAAAAGGAATACCTTCACCGATTTTATTGCCTGCGCCGAACATCTCATCAAGGAACAGTACACGTCGAGTACCCGTCTGGCGATTCAAGGGGGAAGCGCCGGGGGACTGTTGATCGGGGCGGTGGTCAATATGCGCCCGGACCTGTTCAAGGTGGCCCATCTCGCTGTTCCGTTTGTCGATGTCATCAATACCATGCTGGATGAGTCGCTGCCTCTGACGGTGGGGGAGTTCCTCGAATGGGGAAACCCAAAAAAGAAGGAAGAATATGAGTATATGAAGACGTATTGTCCATATACGAATATCGAAGCCAAAAACTATCCTGCGATCCTTGTCACAACCTCGCTCAATGACAGCCAGGTGATGTACTGGGAACCGGCAAAATACACGGCGAAGATGCGGGAGTTGAAAACCGACAAGAACCTTCTGGTCTTCAAGATCAACATGGGGGCCGGACACGGAGGCGCATCGGGCCGGTACGATGCTTACAAAGAGCAGGCCTTTAACTATGCATTTCTCCTGGGACAATTTGGTATAGCGCAATAACAAACAACACCTTCATCTCCCGTTGCCGTTCATCACTATGAGGAGGTCGTTATGCAACCCGTTCCATCACCAGCCAACACGAGTCGACCGGTGGAGTATGCAGGGTTTTGGCGCAGGTTTATCGCGTGGTGCATCGATGCCATTTTGATCGGCATGGTTTCGTTCATTGTCGTTATTCCTATCCTCGGCCTTGTGGGGATCGGAATTGGGATCAGCGCTGCAACAGATGAACCGGAGGCGGCCGTGGGGTTCATTCTTGCCGCGATCGGGGCGTATATCTTCAGCATCTTTGTCCTGGAGATAGCCGGGTGGCTCTATTTCGCGATCATGGAGTCATCCGAGAAAATGGGGACCCTGGGGAAGCTCGCCATGGGGATCATCGTGACCGATACGGACGGAAAGCGGATATCCTTTGGACGCGCGACGGGGCGGTATTTTGCCAAGATCCTTTCGGGCATGATCTTTGCCATCGGGTACATCATGGCCGGCTTCACCCAACGGAAACAGGCACTGCACGATATTCTCGCGAGTTGTTTGGTTGTTATGAAGTAACCGGTCATCGGGTGTCCATACATTCATGCGGCGGGGAGATTGCTCCCCGCCGGCTCTTGTTCCTCTCTTGCCACAATTCTTCGTCAATCCAACATGCGATCCGGCCTCCTCGCTTCCCGGGATGGGAAGGGAGGCTCTCCTCTTTCATGCGGGGATGGAGGGATATCGTTCGACCCCGCTTCTTCCTCTTCCATCACTCCAACAAATTCTTGGTCTGCAACAACTCTGGATCAAAGATGAGTCGGACAGGTTCGGTCTCCCATCCTTCAAGATCCTGGGTGCTTCCTGGGCCGTCTATCGGGCTTTATGCGAACGGTTAAGGCTTTCGGTTGAAAGCAATCCCTCGCTGAACGCCCTGCGGAGCCGGCTCTCATCATTGCCACCGGTTACCCTCACCTCTGCAACCGACGGGAACCATGGCCGCGCCGTCGCACGTGTGGCAAAGCTCCTTGGTCTCCCGGCCCGTGTCTTCATGCCGGCGGGGTCGTCCCTTCTTCGTATTCGGGCGATTGAGGGAGAGGGGGCGAGTGTTGTGGTGGGAGGAACCTATGACGATGCCGTTGCCGCAGCTGCTCGCGAGGCGAAGGGAGACGGGTTGTTGGTCCAGGATACCGCATTCACCGGGTACGAACGGATACCGGCTTGGATTGTGGAAGGGTATGCAACCCTGTTGGCTGAAGTCGATGAGTCCCTCCGTCTTAACGGGGAACCTGCGCCGACGCACGTTTTCGTCCAGATGGGGGTCGGCTCGTTGGCGGAGGCGGTCGTTCGCTATTATCGCCGCGAAGGAACAAAGGCAGGACCAATCATGATCGG
>Ga0209211_10007432_pt1 | contig 15375 bp, 12 predicted proteins | sample RifGroA2_FD_183992 | JGI IMG/M metagenome (GOLD analysis project Ga0209211, IMG submission 183992) | Groundwater microbial communities from Rifle, Colorado, USA - Groundwater A2 (SPAdes) (version 2) | ecosystem: Environmental > Aquatic > Deep subsurface > Groundwater | place: Rifle, Colorado... | reverse complement strand
TCCCAGATAATATTTACGGACGGCTTATACGGGATAGATGTCTCCAGTTTTTTGTGGCGGGGTTGGGGTTTGTCGTCGCAGCTTTTTGCCGTTTTTTTCCTGCCTTTAGCTTTCAGTTATAGCTATGGTTATTTTTCGGAAAATAAAGGTTTCGGTAAAGCTCTTTTATTTAATTTTCTGGTTGCGGAAAGCCATTCGGGAGTATTTTTTATGCTGGCTTTATCATATATTGTTATATTTTTATTTGAACTTGCTATAAAACTCCGGTTTGATACCGCCCCACCGATAAATTTTTTCAAGCGTTTTTTTATATTCTGTTTGTTAAACCTCCTTATTTTATCTTATTTTCTCATCCCTTTTTTCTTTTATAACAATTATCGCGGTTATTCAAACTGGGACAGTCTTTGGAAATTCAACTCATACGGATGGAAGCAAATCGTCATCTGGTTATTTAACGGAAATATTTTTGATTTCGGAAGATTGCCGTTTATTTCTATTTTAGCGGCTTTGGGTTTTTTTATAGCCAGGAAAAGGAGTGAAATCATTTTCAGTATTTTATTTTTCTTCTACCTGATGCTTTATTTTGGGCGCGCTACCTTTGGAAACCTGATAGATGTCATTCCGGGATTTTCGGAGTTTCATTTGTCAAGGTTTATTGTCATGGTGCAGTTTAGCGGTATATTTTTAGCAGCGGCATCAATAGAGAGTATTTTTAGAAACCTTGATATCGTTTTTTTCGCTTTGAAGAACTTCCCCTCCCAACTCAACGGGCTCTTTAAAAGCTCAAAAAAGATATCTGCGATTTCTAATATTACTAAATTAATTGTTGTCATATTATTAATTTACCTTATTTATCAGGCTGAAAAACCAATCATAAAATACGCCGGTGAAAATAATAATCTTATAAGTGAATTTAATAAAAAATACACGGCCGAAGAAAAATCCTACAAGCAAATTCTTGACAAACTTAAAACATTGCCAAAAGCCAGGGTTTATGCAGGCAGGCCTGGTAATTGGGGGAGAAATATGACAATAGGAGGAAACCAACTTTATATGGCTTTGTCCAAAGACGGTATACCGGTAATCGGGTTTGCACCGGAAAGCTGGTCGCCCAACTCGGAGTATGACCAATTCTTTAACGAGCAGGATAAGGATTTTTATGATTTATACAATGTTGGATATATTGTTTCCACTGTTGATTTTACACCGCCGGATTTCGCCAAACCTGTTTTTAAAACAGGCAGATACCAATTGTATGAAGTTGAAACAAACGGTTGGTTTACATTAGCAAAAAGCGATCTGACCGTCAGCTCGGATAAAACCAATTTATTCAATGTAACCAAATTATGGATGGAAAGCAACCAGTTGAAAAACAATAATTACCCGAAAATATCATATTCAGAACCGGACTATATATTCGGCAAAAAAAGCCTGAGAATGCTGAACGAACATGAATATACAGATGAATATGCTTTTAGCAAATCTCTTTGGAACGACAATCCGTTTGCCATTCGGCCGGCTTCGCTTGAAGCAAAATTAACCTTAAAAAAAGAAACTCATGTCAACCAGACCTTTGAAACAACTTTTTCTTTAGATAAAGACTGCCGGAATTGCATTTTGGTTTTGAAAAACACTTTCCACCCCAACTGGAAAGTCGTGATTAACGGAAAAAAAACAAAAGAATTTGCTGTTTTTCCTTATTATCTCGGTGTAGAGTTGAACAAGGCGGGGGAGTACAAGGTTACTGCTACATATAGCCCGGGGAATTTAAAAATGCTTCTTTTGACTTCAGAATTGGTTATTTTAGGGTATATTTTCTTCCGCCGCTACCGTAAAAATAAAACATAATTGTTGTATATAATCCATTGATTTACTTTTTGTATATCAATTATTATTTAATTACGAATTACGGATTAACATGATTATTAATAACTTTGAAGAGTTACCAATTTGGAAATTGAGCCTAATAATTACTAAGGAAATTTACGATATTACTTTTATTAACAAATTTATGAAAGATTTCTCACTTCGAGATCAAATACGGCGGGCAGTGATATCTATTAGTTCCAATATTGTAGAAGGATTTGAAAAAAACAACAATAACGAATTAGTAAGGTATTTGAAAATTAGCAAGGGTTCTATTGGAGAAGTTAGAAATCAACTTCATATTGCTTTAACCATTAACTATATTACTTTACAGGAGTTCAATGGATTAAACAGTAAGCTTCAGGAGTTGGGTAAACAAATAGGTGGATTTATAGTATATTTATCCAAAAAGAAAACTGATAAATTATTTCTTCAAAATAAAATTAATTCGTAATCCGTAATTCGTAATATTTAATTGTATTTATTATTATTTCTCCTCAGGTGAAGAGTTTTCCGGCAGTTTTACTTTGGGTTCTATAGTCGGGGCGGCTGTCGGCAGGACCAACTGCTTTTCTTGCTTGTCAGTTTTTTGGCTTGTATCTTCGGTTTTTTGTTCTTCTACAGGCAATTTTTTCTTGAATTCTTCCAGTTCTTTTTGGGCGCGCGCAATGTCTTCTTTGGCAGTATTGGCATCCAAAAGTTTTATGGCATTTTGCATTTCCGAAACTGCCAGTTTATAGTTGGTTTTTTGAAATGAAGCCCAAGCCAAATTGTAATGGGCATTGGACCAGTCGGGCTTTAAGGAGACAGCCTGGCTGAACAGATTTGATGCGTCATCCCAGTTTTCAAGAGTGTAGAATACTCCTCCTAAATTCAAGCGGTAGATCGGGTTTTGCGGATCTAGGACAATAGCTCTTTGGAAAGCTGAAATGGTCCAACTGTCTGCTCCTTGGGCAACAGTCAGAATATTCCGGTAAATCATGGCCAGATTTTCCCAGTTGGCTGCTTTCTGCGGATTAAGGCTGACAGCTGCTTTGGCTTCTGCAATAGCGGTTTGAATTGCCTGGGCAATTGTCTGCCGGTCTTCTTCGGAAAGCTGGTTGGCGGGTTGCTTGTCCTGCGTAGCTTTAGCTGAGGAGGAGGCTTTGCTGGCAATGTTGTTGGCAATGGCCAAATTGGTTTGGCTGAAATTTATCCTGAATCGTTCGATCCGGGAATTAAGGATAATAGCCTGTCTTTGATTGTCATATAATTCCTTGACATTGTTTCTGACAAATCCGTTCAGGGATTTTTTAAAATAATATTCTGCCAAATAAGCCCGTCCCAGTAAATAAGACAATACGGCTACGACAGCCAAGGAGAGAACAAATAGGGCAATATATAAAGGCAATATCTGAGCAAGGCCGACCACGGATTCCTCACTGTTGCGGTTTTTGATTTTGGCAATTTCCGATAAGAGAAAATATAACAGGAAAAACATAACCAGCGATGAAGGAAGCATAATAAAAACCAGAACAGTCAATAAACCGGCCAGTAAATAAGGGTTTTCCTGGAGAATATTGAGTGTAAGTTGTTTATGCGTTTTGTCGCTATTGTTTTGCAGCATTGTCCGGACAAAAAAAACAAGGAGAAATCCAAAAACGGCAAATCCTACAAGTCCGCTTTCTGTAAATATATGCAGTAAACCCGATCGGGAACTGCTGAATGAATTTATCTGCCATAAATTGGACTGATTATACTCTATGCCTTTGACTTTAGTAAAGATAGCGGAAAAATTATCAATTCCTACTCCAAACAAGGCATTGACCGGATTTTTCAATGTTTCTACTGCCGCATACCAGGAGGTTGATGCAGGCGGAAATAGAAGCGGTGAAGCTGTCGGTTTGCTGTTGGCATTAGGTTTGAGTATGGTATAGATTGCCAATGCCAATGCCACTACAATTACCACCATAAACACCGGATAAACCAAAGCCTGTTTGGTTTTTTTATCGGTTGATGCGGTTAAAGTTTTGGCAACAAGAAGGCAGGCGGCAAATCCAAGAAATATTACCAGATCAAGATAACTGCCAAGAGGAGTAAAAAGCCGGTTGTTTAAAAATTCCCATCCGACAGGAAGGTTGATATTTTGAAATGGTTGGAAAAAAAATACGATCGTTAATATTGAAACTAATCCCGAGCTGGCGAGAAAAACAGAAAAAATATTCAGGTTTTTCTGGCGCGAAAGATAATAATATAAAACAGTCAGCGACAACAACATCACTAAGCCGAAATTCGCATTAAGCAGAGCCTGAATTTTGTTTGGCGAACTGATGAGGTTTGACAAGCCCACCACCAGGACAAACAGAAAAACAAAATTGTCAAAAATATTTTTTCTCCAGACCAGTTGTCTGGAGAAAATGAATTCTATGGTGGAAACCAGCAACAGCAGAAGGCCGGCAAAAGCTAAAAGATAAAGTTTATGGGTTAGAAAAAACTCATACGTCAGGGGAAGGAAAAACAAAGGGAAGAGGAAGACTACAGATACGATGATAATTTTTTTTACACGGGAAAAAAATTCATGCATATTTATTAAAAATAATCTATTTTCACTATAAAATCAAACGGAAATTACTATATAATTAAGGGCACGATGCCGGATTGCAGAATCCTGTTTCCTGGCAACAGCTGCGGCAAGAATTATATAGAGGTCTGCCTATGCATGCCGGCGCAATATCCGGATCCTGACAGTCTGTTGATGTTCCGCAAATCTGGCAGGAATTATCTTCAGCCGCACAGGCAAATGCAGTACTTGTTTCAGGTTTTTCATTGGGGCTGGCTACCCCGTAATCGAATCCATAAGGTAATGCCGGCAGCGCCGGCGGCGGACGGCCCGGGCCGCAACCACCGTCAGAACACCCTAAAGCTGCGCTATCCGAATCTTCGTCATTGCTGAAATCAGAATAAATTCTGAACCAGGTGGGACAGGTTTTTCCGGCTGTCAATGGATCGTCGTTGCAAAAACTGGTTTTATTGCCTTCGGATTGGTACATATATTTTAGTCTGGCATGTTCCGGGTCGCAGGGAAGCTTTGGTACCCAAGGTGAAAAATCAGGCGAACCGGCTTCATTGCCGCAGATATAGCAGGTCTGGGTGATAACGCGGTTGGCGTTGCACAAATTGGAAATCGTGCCGTAACAGACTTGATTTGGTTTTGGGTAGCAGCCTTTGTCGTTATAATACTCTTCAAATGATTTTTTCAGCATGGCCAAGTCGGATTTTCTTCTGGCATCATTGGCTTTGCCTATTTGCTGGATGGGATTAATCAGGATTATGGCTACAAAAAGAATTGCTGCCAACAAGCCAATTACTATCAATAATTCCACCAAGGTAAAAGAAGAATTACGTGTCAGTTTCATTATATCCAGTGTAAAGATTTATTGTAAAAAAAGCAAGAAATAGGGCAGGCCTGACAGGTTGATTACTTGACAATACCGTACGGAAATGTTAACATGACATCATGATTTATGTACAAGAATTGCGCCAGGCGGTGGCTGAATCGCAGGAAATAGGGACCATCGTTCCTGTCGAAAGAAAAGAATATTTATCCTGGCTTAATAAGGCAGTATCAAATAATTTGATTAAAGCCATTGTTGGTTTCCGCCGGTCGGGGAAATCTTTTCTTTTAAAAATGCTTTCCCGCTCTCTTATTTATAAAAATGTCTCTAAATCAAACGTCTGTTATTTAAACTTTGAAAGTGATCTTTTAAAAGAAGTAAAAACTGTCGTCGAACTTCGCCAAATTTGGGAGCTATATCTGCGAGAAATAGCGGATATAAATAAACCTATATACATATTCTGGGACGAAATCCAATTGGTGCAAAATTGGGAAAAACTGGTGCGCTCGCTTTACGAGCAAGGAAAATATAATATTTTTATCAGCGGTTCAAACAGTAAGCTTCTGTCCGGAGAATTCAGCTCAACGCTTTCAGGACGTTGTCTTTCCCTGGAAATCAGACCATTTAGTTTTAGAGAATATTTGGATTTCTTAAACATTAATTTCCAGGATTATTATTCCCAAAAACAAAAAATTGACAAGGCTTTTGTCTTTTATCTTCGCCGTGGCGGTCTGTATGAACAGTTTAGGCTTTCGGAATCATTAGCCCGTAATTATCATGATGGTCTTGTCCAAAAAATAATTCTTGATGATATTATTAAGCGCTATCAAGTGGATAATGTCAATGTATTAAGAGAAACGTTTGAGTTTGTCCGTGGTAATGTAACGTCTCTTCTTTCTCTGAGAAAAACTGTCGGCCGGCTTGAAGAGCAAGGTATAAAGGTGTCAATAACGACGATCGAAAACTATCTTCGTTATTGGATCAGTGCCTATGCCATAGATAAATTGACAAAATTCGATTATAAGCTAAGCCGGGTTTTCACCCGTTCGGCCAAATATTATTTAATAGATAATTCATTTATAGAGGGCCGCCACGAGGCGGACGAGAAAAGATTGGAAAATCTGGTGTATATTGAACTGGTAAGGAAGTATGGACGCGAAAATGTTTTTTTCGGACTGGAGGAAAATGGATATGAAGTTGATTTTGTTGTTAATAACCGGGGCAAGTTCTTATGTTTTCAGGTTTGTTTGCACCTTACGGACGAAAACTCAAAACGGGAATTTGGCAATTTGGGGCTTGCCAATAAATATCTTAAAGGAAACGGTGTGGTTCTTTTCTTAGATAACAGACTTACGTCTTCATCTCAAAATCGGTCTGCGCGACCCGTAATCGAATGGATGTTGACTAATTAATAATCCCAACAATTGGGAAGGGGATCGGATTGCCTATTTAATTCTTGTCCCAAAGCTCTTAAATAATCCGACCTTAAGGGGTATATTGGAAGGCTATATTTAGAGGAATTTATCAAGTTCAGACAGCAGAGATTTTGGGAAACTAATTGCCACCGGTTTCATACTCCTGGGGAGAAAATGCGATAGTTCATCGGCAAACGTTATGTTTTTTTTGGAAAGTACATTTTTAATTTGAATCAGCAGATTTTTTTGGCCGGAAGTTAAGATGCCATTTTTTAACAAAAAATAAATATCGTAAAAATCTCTGGGCTTGGATCTGGTCAAAGCTGCCTGGATTTTTTTATTGATCATGGTCTCTTTGGGCAAGAGTAAAGCGGTGTAGGTTGGAATATATTCATTGATAATATCGAAGATCTCATATTTTTTATCAACTTTCTGTCTTAAAGAGATTTGGACACCAATGGGAATTTTTTCCTCTTGAATCTTTGCAAATAATTTGGCTAAATAGCCACCCGTTGTTCCTTTGGATTCTTCAATTTCGCACATGAGTCCGTTGTTGGATAAATCCGCCATGACATTAATCATTATTTGCTCTATTTCCCTAATTGATATATTGCCTGCGGAAAAATCCAGGTCTTCGGAAAATCGCGGGCTTTTATAAGCGATTCTATAGCCGGTTCCTCCTTTGAAGAGAATGTTTTCGGAACCGTTTGTCCTATAGAGAGATGATAAAAAGAGGTGTTGGACATACTCTCGTAACACATTGGTTTTGAGTGTTTGAAATTTGTTTTGAATAATGAATAGTTGTTCTTTTGTTAACATATTATTTAAAGATTCGTTGAATAAGTGTGTTTAATTTTTTGTTTTTAAAAAAATTGGCGTAAAAAAAGATTTTATTCTTGTCTATTTTTGTTACATCTAATCTATCATTTGATTGTCTCTCTCCCAGAGACACAAAATATAAATAGTCTACAACTGCTTTTTCCGGATCAGCCAAAAGAGTATCTCCTTCTTTGCGATAACCGATAAAGGCTTCTTTTTTGATTCGGTAATATCGATAGATTGTCTGCTCATCGGTAAATTCTCGGGTAGCTTTGGTGGTAACTGACGTAATAGTATAGACTGTTTCGGGGATTAGATCGTATTTGGAAAGGGCGCTGTCCAGAGAAATGTAAGAGGGAGAATAGACTTTATTGGCTATTTTGTATTTATCTTCCACTTCGCCAGCTAGATAATAGATACTTCTGCGGGGACTGACGAGATATCCGGCCTGCTTGTACCTAGTTAATTTAACTGAGGCGACACTACGGCTCATTCTAAAAATATTAATAAATTCTTGAGTGGTAAAGACCTCGAGATTGTGTCGTTTGAGCTGTTGTCTAACTTGTTGGTAATTCATTATTTAAACACAAATGTTAAATATATGAATTAATAATAAGATAGGGGAGTTGTTTTGTCAAGTTGAAATTGCAGGGCGAGTCAATTAGGGATGGATTTTTTCAAGTCGTCGATCCCTGTCTGCGCAGGCAGGTGTTTTTGTTGTGAGGAGAATTTTTAAGTTTCGGATCAGCATTTCGGAGGTGGAACTACTATTTTTACTAAAACCGAGACCATCCTCTTTTGCCTAAAATAATATGCCGTCCCCTATTAGATAATGGTGTTATCCAAAATGTTACAATTTTGGCTATTGACATTATCCAAAATAATAGTATAATGGTTTTATTAAGAAGATAATATGCTTTACAAACGTTCTATTTATACTCAAGTTGAAGACTACCTCAAGGGAGACTCAAATAAAACCTTTTTTATTTGGGGACCACGCCGCTCAGGTAAAACTACTCTTCTGGAACGATTTTCAAAAGAACTGGGAGTACCGTTTTTTGATTTTGATCTAGAAACAGATAGAGAATTGTTTGTTCCTAGACGAGATGCACTTGAGAAGCTGGTCGCAACACACAAAGTAATCCTCATTGATGAAGTCCAAACTTATCCTGCTGCCACGGTTGTTTTAAAAATGCTGCAGGGTAAGTTCAAAGTTAAAGTGATCGCTACCGGGAGTAGTGAGCTTCGGCAAAAAGCCAATGAAGAGTTTGATACCATGGCTGGACGTTTTCATGAAAACTACTGTCTACCCCTTTCTGTTGGCGAAATTGAGCAAAACACATCAATCGTTCCTTACGAACAAGCGCAATTCTTTCAAAGTCTTCTGGAACGACTACAGATTTTTGGTTCATATCCGGAGGTGTATATACCAGAAAATATTTCCGAAGAAAACAGGATAGAGCTCTTAGGAAAGATTCTCGATACGTATGTCTTAAAGGATGTCATTAATATTTATAATTTGAAAAATACGAAGCTTGCTAAGGATATTCTAAGAAAAATTGCCTTGCAACTAGGATCGGAAGTTTCAACGAGAGAAATAGCTGAAAGCCTGGGTGCAAACAAAGATACCGTTTCCAACTATATTGAAATTTTTATCAAAAACTATATTTTGATCCCGCTACCATCTTTTAAAACAAATGCCAGAAAAGCGGTATCGGAAAATAGAAAACTTTACTTCTATGATTTAGGTATTAGAAACGCTCTGGTAAAAGATTTCCGTGAGACGAAACTTAGGCCTGACCAGGGTGGTTTATTTGAAAACTTTATTATTCTGGAAATTGAGAAGCAACGAAAAAATACAGGGGCGAAGCGCAGTCTCTATTTCTATCGGGAATATGGAGGAAAAGAAGTCGATCTGATTATCGAAGATTATTATAAAAAATATATTTGCGTGGAAATAAAGACAGGGGAGGGGAAGGTGAAAGATATTTTTCCTTTGCCTCATCAAAAAAACCTTATTAATAGCAAAAACTACTTTGACAAAATTAATAAAATAATGGCTTAAAACGAGGCACAACCTCGTAACCGGAGTTATTTCTTCATCTCTTCAATATCTTTTTTCATCTCCTCAATCTGTTTTTGCGGGGAAGCTGTGAGGCGTCAATAATTCGGAAAGATTATGAAGAGCAATAGTTAAGGGAAGAACAGTGATATTGCCAATATAAAGCTTTCTATCTCCGGTATAAAAAAGGTAAAGTTTAGCTTCCGGGTAATCCAGCGCAAATCGTTTCAACCCGGCAATCATTTCTGGCCTATATGTGTTGTTGCTTTTTACCTCGATCGCAATAATTCCCCGTTCTCCATACATGATAAAGTCAACTTCTGTGCCTGTGGCAGTCCGGTAGTAATGTATTTTATAGTTCAATTTCATCAAATCATTTACTGCTATCAGTTGTTGGCATACCAATGTTTCGACACTTATTCCGCCAATTTCCTGGGGAGTGTCATACGGACCCATTGGTCGAATTGCCCGATAGAGCCCAACATCAAAATAATAAAACTTCGGGTGTGACACCAGTCTTCGCTTAGCTCGTTTTGTGAAGGGTGGAATCATATATCCGATAAGGAGATCCTGTAAAATATTAAAATATCCTATAACAGTTGTTCTTTCAATTGCCGCCTCTCTTGCTACATTTGAAACATTCAAAATCTGACCTTGAGAAAAACTGGCAACTTCCAAAAATCTGCTAAAAGCTGCTAAATTTCTCGTTAAACCCTCCTGCAAAATTTCCTGATCAAGATAGGTTTTAATGTAACTTTTTAAGTATTCTCCGTGATTTGATATTTGTGCAAGCGGCAGCATGCCGGTGATCATTGCCTTTTTGACATCAAAGTCAGTTCCCATTTCTATCGCCGTAAGCGGGTACATCCGGTAGGTGAGAGCGCGCCCGGCAAGAAGATTATGTCCGCCTCGCCTTAGTTTTCTCGCACTGCTTCCCGTCAGGATGAATTTGAGCTTTTTTGATTCAATCAGTCTATGTACTCCATTGAGCAGTTCCGGCACCCGCTGAACTTCATCGATAATCACATAATCGTGGAAATTTGTCGGGATATATTCTTCCAGCCGTCCCGGGTTTGCTAATAAATCTTTGTAAGTCCCCGATTCCAGTAAATCAAAATAGAGCGCCTGTGGAAAATGCTGTTTTGTCCATGTAGTTTTCCCTGTTCCGCGGGGACCAAATAAAAAGAGGCTGTTATTTTCGGGAGGATTAATCAATCTGTGATACATAATCACATTATACAATGTAATTTGATGTTGTCAATCTCAAATTGAGTAATCGCTTATAATTTCCAAGCTTCTTCCAAAGAGATAAATTTAAGATTAATATCCGGATATTTTTCTTTAAACAGCTGATATTTTTGGTATTTTATTCTTTCTGTTTGGCTTTTAACTTCATAAGCCAGATTATTATCTTCCAGCACAAAATCTACTTCTTTATCATCAATCGTGCGCCAGAATTTAATATCTGAGATATCCCTTTTATCAAGAAGCTGTCGGAATACCGCATTTTCCAAAAGTTGGCCTTTATCATCTCTTTCCAGTAATGGTCTGAAATCGTTTTTGAAGAAATTCCGAAGGCCTAAATCAATAAAGAACACTTTAGGCATTTTTGTAAGTTCTTTTCTGACGTTTTTGAAAAAAGGCCTTATTAAGCAGATATGAAATGATTTTTGCATGATATAAAGGTAGTTATCAACGGAAGTTTTGGAAATATTTAAGGTTTTGGATAGTTCGAAACTATTAACAAGATTTCCAATTTGCGATCCGAGAATTTTTAACAGTTTATAAAAATATTCCTCCCGGCGGATATGTGCGTCAAAAATGTCCTTTTTAATATATGAATATGCCAGGTCGCGCAGTATTTCAATTTTTTCATTGAGTGGCGACAATACCACTTTGGGATAGCCGCCGAAGGTGATATATTCCAGATATAAAGGATTTATTTTTTCTTTTTCGGAAAGAGTAAGTTTATTAAAATCAGACGAAGCAAGAGCGGCTTCATTTTTAAATGTTAAAAATTCCCGGAAACTCAAAGTGTAAAGCGTAAAAATCTTCTTTCTGCCCGAGAGTGAATCCTTAAATTTTTTATCCAAATAGAAAGCCGATGAACCGGAAGCAATAATCTTGATCCTGCCTTTGTATTCGTCAAAGAAATATTTTAAAAAATTAGACGGATTTTCCAAATACTGAACTTCGTCGATAAAGAGGAAATTGTTTTTTTGCAGATTTAAGGGGAAAATTTGAAAGATGTTTTTGGGAGATTTATTTAACAGTGATAAATAGTCCGGATCTTCAAGGTTAAGGAAATAGCATGGGTATTCCTGAAGCTTCAGACTGTTTTCCAGCTGATGCAATAAAACCGTTTTGCCAACCTGGCGCGGGCCAATAAAAAGCAATATTTCTTCTCTGAAAAGATATTTTTCGACAAGAGAAAAAGCAAAACGTTTTAGTTCCATAAATACATTTTATCTGATAATTTAAATTTGTCAAATACAAAAATATGTAATTGTTTAGAATTTGCCAATGAGGGAATGAATTAGTACATGATTATTGAATCGCGGGTGAAGGAGTGGTGGGCTGGACAGCCGGAGGCGCGATTATGGGTTCAATGCGGAGGGCGGTGAGGGTGTTGGAATCATTGACATCTTCCGCTGCCCAGATGTTTATCTGCGTACCGGGTTTCAGGTCTGCCAGGGGTAATTTTTCAGGTTATTAATCAAAACAAAGATAGGCGTGTTGTTGTATTAATCTAAACAACCTGACAGGTTAAAAGTAAAGTATTGGTCTGGATTTGTAGTATTAAATAGAAGTAGGCGGAGTGTTATGATAATCAAAATAACTTGACAGGTTAAGTAGGTCGTTTTTAAATTGAGCAAAAGTAATACCCTTGGTATAAGATTCAATTTTTCCGATTGCCTCTCTTATATCCTCAAGGTACAGTTTGATAGGGCGTTCAGACATAGGTTACTTGGCGTAATATCTCTTTCTTTACAACTTCTTTTAAGGCATTTTTGGTAACCAGATCAACCTTGCGGTGAAGCAAATTTGACAGGTGTTCTTCCAGCCTGATAAACCTAAAAAATCCCGGCGGATCGGAAAAATTAACTATGATGTCTACATCGCTTTCGCTTCTTTCTTCTCCCCTTGCTACCGAACCAAAAATTCCAAGTTCTTTTATCTGAAAGTCTTTTTTCAGCTCAGGCAAATGTGCTTTTAATTGTGTTTTGATTTTGGCCAGATAAGGTTTCATGCTTTATATATTAACATAATTATAGAAAATAGTATCTCCATTATCTATTTTCCCAGCCTACCGGCAGGCAGGCATAACCATTTTCTATTTTCTACTAACTAATTTCCATTCTCTGCTGAAGGAGAAGCCGGGGGAGGGTGACAAATAAATACCAATAAACCAATAATCATGGGCTCGATGCGCAGGGCGGTGAAGGGTTTGGATCTCTTTAATTGATAATTGTATATGGAATGTAATCCACCTTATTTGGTGTTGAAATTTTATTTTCAACCAAGGATATGACAGTCTTGCTTACAAATTTGTCTGATTTCCTGGAAAAATAATTCATCCCCAGAGAAAAATCATCTTTTATCGACGCGGATAATTTAATCTCTACAAGATTAAGTCCGTTATCTTCTATGACCAAATCAACTTCATGACCTTCTTTATCTCTCAGATAATAGATTGACTGTTCCATTCCTCTAAATATATAGCTTTTGATAATCTCAGAAACTACGTATGTTTCAAAAAATGCGCCGTTCATCGCACCTGCTTGTAGGACTGCAGGAGACCCCCACTTTGTCAGATAAGACCCTAGTCCGGTATCCAGAAAATAAAGCTTTGGAGATTTTATAATTCTTTTCGTAATATTTGGATAATAAGGCTTTAATAGATATATCTGCATGGTGTTTTCTAAAATACTTATCCATTCAACTGCGGTTGTTGTGGACACACCGCTATCTCTTGCTAAGTTTGATATGTTTAAAACTTGCCCTGTTCTCGCCGCACAAACTTGAATAAACCGATTAAATTCACTTGTTTTATTGACGCCATATATTCCGACTAAATCGCGGTCTAAATAGGTTTGAATATAAGAATTAAAATATACGTCTCTGTTTGGGGTATTGTCTGATTGAAATATGGGGAATCCGCCTTCAAAGATTTCTTTAAATACCTCATGTAATTGAGGTTTTTTGTATATTCCTCCAAAAGGATGTTTCTTTGCTTTTTTGTCTTCTTTTTTTTCTGCCATTGAGAGACCAAGTATATTTAATACTGCCACTCTTCCCGCAAGGGATTCTTGAATATTTTTGATCAAGCTAAATTGCTGTGAACCTGTCAACCAAAATTGGCCATTTTTACTTGACTGATCGACCATTTTTTTAATCTGTGGAAAAAGCTCGGGGGCATACTGTACTTCATCAATAATTATTGGTAGTGGCAATTGTTGAAGAAATAATGCTGGATCTTTTTGTGCAATATTTCTCTGATTCAAGTCATCCAAAGTGACATAGCTAAATTTTTTATTTTCTGCTAATTTTTTTAAAACGGTTGTTTTTCCAACTTGTCTGGGACCACCTAAAAATACCACTTTGAATGTTTTACTTGATTCCAAAATTATATCTTCAATGATCCGGGAAATATAATGCATATACTGACTATTTTAATCTAATACTTTAAATTAGTCAAGTAGAGTATATGAGTATTTAGTTCTTCAGTTCCTCAATCCCTGCCTGCCGGCAGGTGTTTTTGGGAGTAGATGGTTGTTGTCATTATGCCCCAAAACCAGGTGCAACCTCGTTACCAAAGAAAGGGTGCGAAGCTAAACCACCCGAAGGGTGAGGGTTAGTGAAGTGTCAATACAAAGAACCCGCCCATACATAATTCGTAAACTTAGGTGATTTGTGTCTGCCCACGAGCTTAAAATTTGATATACCAGCCATTGAAGCTATCTGTGTCAAGTGTGACAAGTCTTCCATAATTGGGGTTTCTTTAGCTTCAAGCGCCAGATTACCATCTAAAATGAAATCAATTTCGTGTCCTGTCTTTAAAGCAAAATACTGAATTTGGCCGCATCGGGCAAGCTGGTTGAACAGGGTATTTTCAAACTGCGCTCCGCTTGATAATTCTGAAAGCGTATTGGCCAGTCCGGTATCGCAAAAATAAAGTTTGCGGGCTTTGACTATTTCCCGGTCAACATTTTTGGTATATACAGGAACAGTACTTATAAGATACGTTTTCTCAAAAAAAGAAATATAATTGGTTACCGTCGGACGGGACAATCCTGTAAGACTGGATAATTTGGTGTATTCTACCCGGCTACCGACGCGACCGGCCAATAGTTTGGCCAGAGAATACAGGTTTCGTTCATCTGAAAAGTCAGCCAGTGTACGGATATCGATATTCACGTAGGAGGACATGATATCCAGAAGAACATCCCGTTTTTGCTCTTCTGTTTTGGCCAATACTACTTGAGGAAAGCCTCCGAAACGGACAAATTCTTCAAAATAAGAAGAAAGGCGGTTGTATTCGGGATTATTGAATATTTTCACTTTCCAATCATCCGCATGAAACGGAATTTCCCGAAACGTGAGGAATTCTCCAAAATCCAGAGGGTGTAATTCAAAAATCTTTTTCCTTCCGGCTAAAGACTCCTGGAATAAATTCTTCAGATAATATGAGCTTGATCCGGTCACGATAAACTTGATCCGGTGATGATCAGATAAGTACTTAATGGCACTTGGACTATCCGGGGCCAGCTGTATCTCATCCAGAGCAATTACCATTTGTTTATCCGGTAGTAATCCGCGGGCCACAAACGAGTCCCTG
>Ga0209211_10007431_pt1 | contig 15377 bp, 15 predicted proteins | sample RifGroA2_FD_183992 | JGI IMG/M metagenome (GOLD analysis project Ga0209211, IMG submission 183992) | Groundwater microbial communities from Rifle, Colorado, USA - Groundwater A2 (SPAdes) (version 2) | ecosystem: Environmental > Aquatic > Deep subsurface > Groundwater | place: Rifle, Colorado... | reverse complement strand
GAACTCTATACCGAAACCGAAGAGGGGAATATGATCAAGACGAAATCCGGGCGGATTTTCTCTCTCAAGAATCATGACCGATGTCCGGTGGATATTCAGAAGATACTGGCTGAGCTTGAAGAAATGGTGAAGAATGGTGCAAATCAGAGTCTTTTATGGGCGGAAATGAAAGAGATTTTTCCTTCTATTAAATTAAAGTAATTTCTATTCATTTATATTAATTAGTGGTAAAATAAAGTAAATATGAACGTATATGATTAAGAAAAACATCGACTTAATCCTTAGTGAAATCAAAACTGTTTTTGAGCCTATTGATGAAAGTCAGGCTGCAATGTTGCGAGACGAAATCCTGAAAGCAGATAAGATAGTGGTTTGTGGTGCGGGTCGGGTGGGGATGGCGATCTGTGGGTTCGGGATGCGATTAGGGCATCTAGGGTTGCAGGCTTTCACTCTTGGCGATTCGGTAGTGCCAGGGATTGGCAGTGGTGATTTATTGCTTGTCGCGTCAGGATCAGGTGAGACGCAGACAATTTATGATCTTGTCGAAATTGGAAAGAAGAACGGCGCCCGCATTGGATTGATAACAGGTAATCCTGAATCAAGAATGGGAAAGCTTGCGGATGTGATAGTTCAAATCACAGCACCGTCAAAAACGAAAGCGGTTGAAGGGCTCATTTCTATCCAACCGATGACAACTTTAAATGAGCAAAGCCTTGGAATATTTTTTGATGCTCTTGTATTGGAGCTAATGGAAAAAATGGGAGAAACTCATGATACTATGTGGGTGCGACACTCTAATTTGGAATAAACGTATATTGTGCACGATCATAAACATTGTCAGTTGGCGGCATCGATAATTTGCGGGAATCCTTTGAATCTTGAGGCGGATTTGGCAGCCCTGGAAAAAGGTGGAATTGATTATATTCACTTTGATGTGATGGATGGGGTGTTTGTTCCTCGTTTTGGACTTTTTCCGGAATATCTAAAAGCGATTCGTACCAAGACAGATTTGCCCATAGAAATTCATATGATGGTGCAAGATCCTGAACCATACATCAAGGACTTTGTGGATGCCGGAGCTACTATCTTGACGCCCCATATTGAGCCATTGCTACATGCTCATCGTATAGTGATGAGAATCAAAAGCGCCGGTGTCAAAGCAGGGCTAGCGCTGAATCCAGGGACTTCACTTTCTTCGCTTGATTATGTTTTGGAAGATTTAGATTTGGTAATGCTGATGGCTATCAATCCCGGTATTGTCGGTCACAAACTTATTCCGAGGACGATGGAGAAAATTGCTGATTTACGGAAGAAAATAGATAAAATTGGAAAAGATATAGTTATAGAGATCGATGGCGGAGTAACGCCTACGAGCGGAATTGAGATGGTAAAGGCAGGCGCAAATATGCTTGTTTGCGGCACGGGAACGATTTTTCAACCGCCGGCAAAGTTGGATGATAAGATTCGAGAGTTTCGAACAACACTAGCGTAATTACTAGAAATACTGAAATGGCAAACAGCCCTACATACAAAGTTCTGATTACTACTTCTGGCACAGGATCAAGGCTAGGAGAAATCACTCAATATACCAATAAATCTCTTGTAAAAGTCGGTAAAAAACCGGCTATTTCGTATATTATTGAGGCATATCCGAAAAATACGGAGTTTGTTATAACGGTCGGCTACTTTGGCAATCAGGTGAAGGATTTTCTTAAGCTGGTATACCCGGATCGGAAATTTAAATTTGTGGAGGTTGATAAATATGAGGGGCCGGGAACAAGCCTCGGATATTCTCTGTTGCAGGCTGAATCCTCGCTTCGCTGCCCTTTCATCTACCACGCTTGCGATACTCTCGTTGGAGGAAAAATCCCGGCACCAAAAGCGAATTGGATAGGGGGAATTCAGGGAGAGGGGTCTTCCCAATATGCCTCATTTGATGTAGTGGATGGAAAAGTACAGCAGATGTATGACAAGGGGATGATGGATTCTGATTATCTGCATATTGGGTTGGTAGGAGTACAGGAATATAAATCTTTTTGGGAAAATTTAAAGAAGCTGTATAAGCAAAACCCAACCAATAGTGCTCTCAATGATGTCGAAGTGATTGGTAGGATGATAGGCATGGGGAGTGAATTCGGGGCGGTTGAATTTGAAAAATGGCATGATATCGGCAATGTCGAAAGTTTGAATAAAGCCCGTGCAGAAATTGATGATTCATTCCGAATTCTCGATAAATCGGATGAGTCCATTTTTATTTTTGATAAATTCGTAGTGAAGTTTTTTTATGACGAAAATATGGTTGTGCAAAGGATGGCTCGAGCAAAAATTTTGCATGGGCTAGTTCCTAAAATAGAAGGATCAGCAAAGAATTTTTTCCGTTACAAATATGCAAAAGGGCATTTATATTCGAAAGTTGCCACGCCGATAGATTTTTCGCATTTTCTTGCGTGGAGTAAAAAGAACCTTTGGAAACCGAGTAAAGAAGTGAGTGAGGATGCTTTCAAAAATGCTTGTTTTGATTTTTACTATACTAAAACAGTGGAGCGAATAGAGAAATTTTTGGTTTCTCGTAAGGTGAAAGATACAGAAATAATTATCAATGGTGAAAAAGTTCCTTCTATCAAGAAAATGCTCAAAATGATTGATTTTGATGCTTTGTGTAATACAAAACAGAGCAATTTTCATGGAGATTTTATTTTGGATAATCTTCTTAAGAGTACAAAGGGATATGTTCTCTTGGACTGGCGTCAGAATTTTGGAGGATTACTGGTATCAGGAGATCTTTATTATGATCTTGCAAAACTGAATCATAATCTCACTGTTAATCATGAGATTGTTAATAAGGATTTGTTTACAATCGAAATAGAGAAGAATGAAATTCGTTGCGATATTTTACGCAAAGAAAACCTTATTCAATGTCAAAGGGTTTTCTTTGATTTTTTGCAAACAAATGGTTACGATCAGAAAAAAGTAAAACTTCTTACGGCGCTTATCTGGCTCAATATGTCGCCACTTCACCATCATCCATTTGATCTCTTCTTGTTTTATTTTGGAAAATTAAACCTCTGGAGAGCACTTAATGAAAAATAATATGGAGAAAAAGATGATTAAAAATTTCATTTTAGATGTGGACGGCGTTTTTACGGATGGAAAATTTTATTATACCACTGAAGGAAAGGTGATGAAAAAGTTCGGCCCAGAGGATAATGATGCCCTCACTCTACTTAAGGACAAGCTTCATGTCCACGCCATTTCCGGGGATAAGAACGGTTTTGCTATTACCAAGAAGCGGATTGCTGATGATATGAAACTACCTCTTGATATGGTGAGCACTTTTGAAAGAATTGAGTGGATTAGAGAAAGATTTGACCCCGAGGAAACGATTTACATGGGAGACGGAATATTTGATCCTCTTGTTTTCAAGTATGTTGCTTACGGCATTGCTCCAGCTAATGCCTTTTATAAGACTAAAGAGTTAGCAGATTTCGTAACTAATGCCCGTGGTGGAGAAGGGGCAGTGGCTGAAGCGTGCTTACACATACTCGAAAAATTCTTTGAACCTTTTGACCTTTTCTTGCATGATTTTAAAAAAGGGTCTGGTGCTTGGAAAAAATAATTAACTACAACCTTTAAAGAAATGAAACAGTTGAAAAAAATATTCGAAAAGGCAATAGAAAATCCACTTATCTATAGGCTATACTCGTTGAGATTTAAAAGGCCTGAAAAAATGAAGCTTTTTTATAAAACTGAAGATTTAAATCCGGAATATTATAGCAAGATAAAAGATCTTGGTTATCGGGAATTTGAACATCAAATAGGGCGTTTAACGAATTTTAAGTCGATTATCCGTGACTGCGCTTCTCTAGAGGGTGATGTCGTTGAGTTTGGTTCATGGCAAGGGTTCTCGTTGCTTTGGATCGCGTATTTCATGGAAAGAAACGCCATCTTCAATAAAAAACTGATTGGACTTGATGGTTTTGTTGGATTGCCATATACCGATGGCGGTTTTCGGAAAGGAAAGTTCGCCAATACTTCACGAAAAGAATGTAAGAACAATCTTATAAAAAGTGATGAGCTTTATAATGAAATAAAAAAGAACGTTTTTGTTGGAAAATTTCTTTACGAAGAAAAAAAGGCCATTCTTGAATATTTTAGAAGACTGAAAGTGAATAAGCTTTGTTTTATTCATATTGATTGTGATATATCACAATCAGCACGACAGATTTTTGAAATCCTTGTAGAAGGGGACTTGATTGCAGATAAGGCCTTCGTTCTTTTTGATGATTATGGGATAGAGCCAACCTTAAGAGAGGAGATAGATAGATTTTTAGAAACTCAGAGACCGAAGTGGAATATAGATGTGCACTCTGAAACTAAGCTGACAAGAAACTATTTCTTCACGAAAAAATAGTTTTTATAACAGTATGAATTATATTATCCGCGATACAAGTGTCCTTACCGGAAAGAAAAATCTGGAACAGCTTTATGTTTTCAGGGAATTTCCTGTTTTTATGGGGTGTACTGATGAAATGGATGAAACAAAAGATATCAAGGCAGATATGAGCTTCGCTATCTGTAAGGATACCGGAGTAATTCAACTTGACAAATTACTTCCTTTGGATCTCGTCTATCAGAGCCAACATAATGATGGGATTGGGAAAATCTGGCAAGATCATTATGTTGCCTTTTCTCATTTCTTAGAAAAATTTTCCCCAAGAAATATTTTAGAAATTGGAGGTGCGAATGATTTTATTGCCAGTGATTTTTTGACAAGAAACCCTCGTATCAAATGGACAGTCGTTGAACCCCACCCGCTTTTTGAGGAAACAGAAAAAATTAAAGTTATTCAGGGGTGGTTTGATGAGTCATTTGTATTTGACGGAAAAGTAGATACTGTCATTCATTCACATGTACTTGAACATACATATGACCCTGTTTCTTTCATACGACAAATTGCTCAGTTTTTGAAAAATGGAGAGCGGCATATTTTCACCTTTCCCAATATGGTGGAGATGCTTTCAAAAAAATATACAAACTGTCTCAATTTTGAGCACACGGCTTTTTTAGCGGAATCTTTTGTGGATGCCATTTTGGAGCAGAGCGGATTCAGAATTTTAGAGAAGGAATATTTTCAAGACCATAGCATATTTTATGCCGCAGAACGGACTGAAAAACAAAGCGAAGAAGAAATGCATTTTCCAAATAAGTATGAAGAGTACAAGAAGTTATTTATGGAGTTTGTCGAGTATCACGAGAGTCTCGTTACTGATTTGAACGAAAAAATCAAAGGATTTGATGGTGAAGTGTACTTATTTGGAGCTCATATTTTTTCGCAGTATCTTTTGGAATTCGGACTCGATAGTGATCGGATCAAAAGAATTTTAGATAATTCGGAACTCAAAAACAAGAAGAGGCTATACGGCACGAACCTTATTGTAGAAAATCCAGAAGCGATAAAGGGCATTAAGCATGTTTGTGTAATACTTAAAATTGGCTCATATCGGGATGAAGTTATAAAACAATTGAAGGAGCTTAATCCGAACGTTCTCATTTTTGAATAATTGTTTTCATTGGCTTTGTATCTTCTTGCATGAGACTCATATTAGTCAATCCGCATACTCATAATTTTGGAAAAAGTGTTTCCGGAGTTCTTTTCGGGCGTAAGGATTTTCTCAAGTATGAATATTTCACAAAATATTTTATTAAGAATGATAACCGAGAGGTAGTTTTTTTTATTGATGGTACGCGCACTTCATTCAACGGCGTTGGGCTCTCCGTTCTTTTTTCTTTGAAAATTTTTTCCTATATCGAATTATTTGTTTGGATGCTTCTCAATAAGATTAATCCATTTAAAGTCAAAGTGTATTTCGATATCAAGAAGCTTGACCCAAAAAAAAATATCCTCTTTGATTTTTCACGCTCACTTGTTGATGTTGATGATCAACGCAAGCTTAAGTTAGATCAGTTTAAGGGAATTTCTATTATCCACTTCACTCATTATTTCAAAGACGTTCGGAAGCTTTCGGGTTATATCAAGACGCTCTCAAATTATATTATTGCAGCGGAAAACGATTTGACCAAGAATGAATATTTTAGGTATTTCTTCCCTTTTGTTAAAAATGTGTACCAGCTACCATTTGCGTTTGGTGTTCGATTTACTCCCCGAACAGATTATGACTCCCGTGTAAATAAATGTTTAGCCCTGGGCTCTATCACCAGGATAAAAAATAAGGAGTTTTTGGATTTCTTTAAAGATGCAGAAGGTTTGCATCCTATGCGGAAAGCTATATATGACCAAGCGGCTACCTATAAGAATGAACTAGACTCTTTGATTAAAGGTTTCAATGATATGGCTAATGCAAGAAAGATCAGTAGTGACGATTCATGGATGAGTAGGCTAGCCAAAGAATATCTTCCATTTTTCATATTGGAAAAATTTTATCCAACCGCTCAAATAAATTATTTTAAGTTTGATATCGTTGATAAATTCAACCATTACAAAATGTTTATTTGTTCTGAGGAATCAGTTGGATTGCCGTCTATCAATGTTTTTGAGGGAATGGCGTGCAAATGCGCTTATATTGGGATAGAAGATCCCATGTATACGCATATTGGCCTTATACCGGGGGTTCATTACGTAGTTTATAAAAAGGACGATTTGGAGGATCTTATTTTAAAGATACGCTATTATCAGAGCCACCCTGATGAACTTGAGGAAATAGCCGAAAAGGGATACGATTTTGTTAAGAGAAATTTTAGTCGAGAGAAGGTTGCAGAAGTATTTTGGAGAGACCTTGAAATGATTTCTAAAGAGTTTTCTAAAAACAATCAAGTTATCCCAGTTTGCAATTTCAAAAATGGGCTATAGGGTTTTTGATGGTATATTTTATGAAAAAAGGAATAGAAAACTTTAAAAAGATTTTTGACAGTTTGGGGAGTAAAATCGGATTAGATCTTTCTTACCTTATAAAAAATGGTAACTGGGTTTCGTTACGGTTTTTCATATTGGGCTTTAGCGGGCTTCTTCTTTCCTCTTTCTTCGCCAAGTTCGGATCAAAAGAGCTTTTGGGTCAGTATCAGCTGGTTCTTTCAACTATATCGATAGTTTCCGTTTGTTCTTTTTTAGGTTTGAATGCAGCGGCATTGGAGGCGGTTGTACACGGTAGAGAGGCAGGAGTATTGAGATCATCAAAGCTTATTTTTTTGTTTAGTTTGGTAGGAATACCCATCCTGATAGGGGTGGGACTTTTTTATAGTACTTTTAGACACGAAATTCTTTTCGGAGAAACTTTGATGTTCACGGGTCTTTTATTCCCATTTTTTTATGCCTTGAGCGCATGGAACGTTTATTATGAGGGAAAGTTATTATTCAAAGAATCCTCACTTCGGACCATCCTCCTTAACGTTGTTTTAACAATCTTTCTCATCGTGGGTATTTTTTTAAAATTGAACGTTCTTGGGCTTATTGCTATATTTTTGTTGACTACTATATTTTTTCAGAGCGTGTTTTTTCTGGACATATTTAGAAAAATTCAGGATCGTACTAATAATTTCATCGACACTCGATTTGGGTTGACGGTTTCTCTCCAAAAATTTGTTTCAGGATTGTCAAGTACGCTTCCGGCATTTATAATTTCATTCTTCTTTGGTGTGGAATTGTTGGCAGTATATTTTATTGCCTACTACATAATCAGCGCTCTTTCCTCTTTTTTGAGCAATCTGATTGGATTATATATGCCAATTTTGTTTAAAGTAGTTAAGCTAGATCATAAGAATATCGTCATAAATAACTTTTTTGCAGGTTTAGCAACATGGGCGGCATTCATTGTTTTTTTGAAGTTTTTCTTTATTTGGATATATGGAGGAGGATATCATGATAGTTTGGAATTAGCGTATGTTATTTCTTTTTTGTTATTCTTTATCCCACTACACACTTACTTGGTAGGGTTTTTTTCGACAAGAAGAAAAAATGGTTTGCTCATATCTGTTTTTTGTTTTGCAAATATAGCCGGACTCCTTACTATCTATTTTATGAAGCAGTACGGTTTTCTTTGGAGCGTTGCAACATACCTTTATATCCTTGAAATTGTTACAACACTCCCTCTCCTAGGATACTACTTCTACTCTGTGAGGAAGGGTCTTTTATAGATGCTGTTCTTTCGTCTCTACAGCTTCCGAAAAGATTGCCTCAATTTCATTAGAAAGTTTGCTCTCTTTAAATTTTTCGTTATAGAGGGAAATAGAGTTTTTCGAGTATTCCTCAAGGAGATTTTCGTTTTTTAAAAATTGTTCAACGGAAGATACTAGGAAATCTTCTATTGGTTTCAATTGATTAGAACGTTGTAACATGAACAGATCCTTGTAAAAATTTTTCGGATTATAGTATCGGCCAAGCATCTGATATGTTTGTGGGTTGTAATCTTTTAGCGGATGGTTTGGATAGATAAATCCATTAAATTTTTCCATCACCATTTCTTTGGTAGCATATTGATCGGTGATGACAAGAGGCATACCGTACGAGAGGGCCTCTATCAATACGAGACCAAATCCTTCGCGATACGTTGGAAGGAGTAGGATATCGTGAGATCGATACATATTTGCCATTTGTTCCTCGTTCAGTGTGGCATCTTGCAAGATAAGTCCTGGTAGGGATTGTATGTAATTCACATCCTCTTTTTTGAGCATGTGAATAGCAGTTATTATCGTTAGACTAATAGTGGGGTAGTTTTTCCTCAGCGTTTCGTAGGCGTGGGTCACTTCCATGCCACCTTTCATATAGAATGTACCAGGGAAAAGAAGTTTTAAGTTTTTGGTGGCACGCTTTGGAGATGTAATGTTTGGATTTTCCAACGGAATTGGATAAACGACCGTGCTTTTTTGCTCTAGTAGAGCTTTAAATTTTGTTGAGTAACTTATCGTAGAAAAAAAACTTTTTTTCGAGGCTTCGCTTACAAAGATAAGTCGTTTGCAATTTGAACGCGTTGCGAAGAAACTGACTATGAACTTGGCAAAAGGATTTTTTGCAATACCGAGATCATAATTGTAAAGAGCGAGACCGGTTTCTAAGTAGGTACAGTAGGGTTTGAATGTAAGGAGAAGACAACCATATGTAAAAAGCAAGTCCCCCCTCTTTTTGAAATAGGGACGAATATTTGGAATTCCTAGCAAACGACGAAGCCGGTTCTTCCAGTGAGTTTTTACTCGTAGTACCTCATTTTCAAAGTTTGGAAGCTTATGATAGCCGCCTCCCGATATTGAGATATGAGCGATATTAGAAAAACTGAAATGCTGAAGATTTTTTCCGAAGTTCAAGACAAACTTTCTAAGGTATGGCTGAAAAAGTATGACCTCATATTTTTTATCTGTCATAGGTGTTATTCGATGTTTTCTACACAGACTTTTTTTCTGCCTGGATTACCATTTCATTAAAAAACAATGAAGGAAGAAATTTAATTTTGTATCGTTTCCCGAGATTCAAAATATTGTATGATTTTGTGATGGTGAATCCTGCTTTCTTTAACATAAAACGGATAAGTCGGGGAGTAAAAAAGGTATGGTGTTTGTAGAATCCCGAAGTCATATACATCTGTTCTTGGTGCGATATACCAAAAAGTATTTTGATCCGTGATACAAGTCCGACATCGCTTGGGATTGTGACAAGAAGAATACCGCCTGGTTTCAACACGCGAGCAGATTCTTTCAGTAGACCAATGGGATCAAAAACATGTTCGACAATATCTCCCTCCCAAACTACGTCGTATACGTTGTCCTGTTCAGGTATTCCTTCGTCGAGGTTGCATTGTTTGGTTTCGATACCACGCTCATTAGCACGTTTTAAGGCTTCTTCTGAGAAATCAATTCCTTTAACGGAGTGTCCGGTGTCCTTGATTTTTTTAGCGATTGTTCCGCTACCACAGCCGACGTCTAGAACCCTCAATACCATTTTTTGCTGAGCAGAGTATTTTTTAAGCATATCAAGCATGAGCTCTTCTTCCATGCTGATGCTACCGAAATCAGCGGTCTTGTAGCGCGCATCTTCCATTTGTTCTGGTTTCATTGATTTTGTAGTTAAGAGATTTAAGAGTATATTTTTTTGAGATACCGATCTATCATTTCAGAAATTAAGAATCTAGATTCTAAATTCCTTATGCTTTTGGAATAATAATCAACATTGATAGAGATCTTTTGTATAGTTTCTGAAAAGTTTTGATACTGAATGTTATTGAATGGGTAATTTTCTCGAAATGGATCGGAGTTGTCCTTTATATGAACTATTTCACCATTATAGCCTGATTTGATGAGTTCGGAAATACTCCCTCTATCGAAGGCAACAACAGGGAGTCCGGCTGCCATAGCTTCGAGTACGCTGTTTGGACAAGCGGACTGATCGGAAAAGAGAAAAGTATCGTATTGATGAAGTATTTGCAGAAGCTCTTCATTTGATTTTTTTCCTTGAAACTGGATATGGCCAGGGAGGTTTTTGAAGAGATCTTTAAGATTTTCAGTATACGATCCGTAGATATCGAGGGTGAATTTTTTTGGATCGAGAAGTTTGACAGATTCGACAATGGGTTCAATTTGATCTCTTCGTCTGAATTTAGAAAAAGTGAGAAGTTTAATGGGATGTGATGGAACGCTATTTTCTCTCGATTTGATTTTTTCTGTATCGACACCATTATAGATTATTGATGTGTTTTTTGTTCGCGTCTTTCCGAGGAACGTTTCGCAGGAAAGCTTGCTGAACTCGCTTTGGTAGATCACGATGTCGGCAAGGAAATTATGAATAATCTGCATCTTTAGATTATAGAGCGGATACCACTTCCCGGCAGGGGTAGCTGGGTGATAGACGCCATCGAGGCGCTGGACTATTTTTTTTCTCAAGACCTTTGCGATGATAGGATACCAAAGTGAGCAGTCCGCGATGATGAAGAGTGTATCGAAATCTATCGAAAAATTATTAGAGACGCTGAGTCCGTTTTTTTCGGCAGTAGCAGAGAATTTTTTTGCAAATGTAGCAGTACCGCCGATGTCTTTGATCTTAAATGGAAGAAAAATTTTCATAAAAACTTTCGTTTTAAGTAACGCAGCCATTCAGGGACGATGGCGACGAGAAGTGGTTCCGTGACGAATCTGTATTCCACAAGTGGACGGTGGTAGAATTTGAGATATTTGAGTTGTGTCTTGACGCATTGATACATTTGGTCTTTCTGTTTTTTCGCAGTGAGTGTATTTTCTGTATTTCGAGAGCAGAGAAATTCTGGAATATTAGCAAAGGATGTTCTATGAAGCAAACGGAGCCAGAGTTCATAATCTTGTCCATATCGGATACTTTCATCATAACACCCAGATTTTTTTACGAGATCTGTTCGGAAAACAACACAGCTATGTGCGAACGGATTTCGTTTTAATATAGAGTTTTTTATATCCGTATCAGTTTCCGGAAGAGTGATTTTTTTTGATCTTCCTGAAGATATATTATTATACCAAGTTCCGACTAGACCACATTCCGAATGTTGTTCAAGATAATCAATCTGTCTTTCGAGTTTTTTTGGATCCCACCAGTCATCGGCATCTATCCGTGCCGTGTATGGCTCGATAATTTGTCTTAGGCCTTTATTGAGTGATTTTGTGAGACCAATATTTTCCTCATTATCGATGATGACAAATCTATCCTTTCCTATTTTCTCTTGCCATTTCCGGAGGAGACTGAGAGTCGAGTCGGATGAATGATCATTAATAGCAATGATTCGAAAATCTTGAAAGGTTTGCCTTTTGAGACTCTCGAATGTTTCATCCAGGGTTTTTTCGGAATTATAGAGAGATATAAGGATAGCGCATTTCATAGTGAGTGGAGAAATTGGCGAAACAAATTGGCGATTTTTTCAAGTGAAAAAGAATTTTTAATGGTTCTTTTTACTTCTTCAAACAACTGATCCCTCATTGCTGAATTTTCCGTTATCTGTTGTATTGCTTGAGCGAGAGCGGCAGAATTTTGTATTGGCACCAAAATTCCTGATATATTATTTTCTATCAGAATTCTATTCTCCGGGATATCAGTGGTGATGATAGGGAGTCCAGTAGCCATGGCTTCCATAATGGCATTTGATTGTCCTTCAAAGAGGGTGGGAAGAACAAAGAGATTTGATATTTTGAGGAGCTTCGGAACATCACTTCGTTTGCCAAGGAAAAGGATATTTTTTTTGCTTTGGTAGTTTTTGATTTGATTTTGTAGGTTTTCTTTTTCTTCGCCATCGCCGACGAGAAGGAGCTTCAACCCCCTCTTTGATTCTCCCCCTTGGACCCGTTTCGCCGACTCATCGAGGCGAGAAGGGGGAGAGGGGATGGATCCCGGGTCACCTGCCCGAATCGCTCCGCGAAACGGTGCGGGCGGGAGCCCGGGATGACAATCGGCAGGGAGGATGGGTATGAAAAGATGCTCGAAGGCTTCGAGGAGGTAGCGGTGGCCTTTGTTTGGGTGGAGATTGGCGACACAGATGATGACGAAATCATTTTGATCAATGCCGAGAGATTTTTTCAGTTTCGGATCAGAAGCGATGGAATCGAAGTATTCGACATCGATGCCGTTCGGAATGACGGTGATTTTTTCCGGTCGGACGCCGATATGACTGACATAGAAATCTTTGACGGCCTCGGAATTGGCGAGGTATTGCTTCACGAGCGGCCGAGTAAGCCATTCCAAGATACGAGCAGTTAAGTATTTGGGATGATTGTAGGTGGTGCGGAGGAAGGGGATGACGGGTGTTAGATTCCTCGCGGAGTTTATCCGCCTTGGGCGGGCTCGAAATGACAAAAAGGAACGGAGGAAAAGGCGGCCGAGCATATCGGCATGGAAAAGATAGGTAATGATGATGTCTGGGTTTTCTTCTTTGACAGTTTTTTGAAGCCGCTGGATTCCGGAGATATCAAAGAAGCCGCGGCAGTGAATCGTTTCGACTGTAATGCCGGCAGAGACGAATTTCGGAGTCAGTTCACCGAACGTTTTCAAAGTGATAATTTTGTGTTCGAAATCCTGAAGAAGCGGCAAGGTGCGGAGAAGCATATTTTCGCACCCGCCATTTTCAAGCGATTGGATAATATGGATAATCTTTTTCTTTTGAGGCATGGATTCGGTATTATTGACGACTTATGTATGTTTGTATTTTAGCATAAATGCAAAAGAGCCAGCTACAAACGGGCTCCTCTATAAATTTCCTAGCGAAGTCTTATCTTAAACAGGTTTTTTTTCTAATTTTTCTACTCGGTACTCGAGGGTATTATACTCAATTTTATCAACCTTTTTGTTCAAATCGGCTTTGATATCTTTAATATCTAATTTAATTTCTCCCACATCAGTTTTGAGGCTACTAATATCTGTTCGCATTTCTTTGAACCCCTTATCCATTTTTTCATCCATCTTATCAAAACCTTTGGCCACCATTAGCGCCAAGCCGGCTATAGTTATTTTTTTAGGAGTACTATTTTTCATTTTTACTATTTTTAATATTTAATAACTTCAAAACTGACTCACCACATTTCAGGCATAGTTCCGTGTAATTGCAAAACATGCTACTGCCAACGCCGATATGAACGCTTTTTACGCCTTTTTTAATTGTCTTTTTACAAATATCGCACTTGGTAATGTTCATAGCTACATTGTACTGTTTGACGCTTTTGGTGTCAAATGAAGTTTTTTTTCATCAATATCCATTATTCTGCTTTATAAGGCCATTTAAATGAGGGCTAGAAAACTATTTGACTCCAATACAAGTGATGCCGGCTTCGGGGTGCTCGTACGCCTGAATATTTTTCAAAGAAGCGTTTGAAAACCATTGTTTTATTTCCTCGACGTAATAATAATTGCTCTTGGGGGTGGCGAGGACATCGAAGGCATCATTTAACTTCATATTGAATGGGAAATGGGCATAATATGAGAATGGAAGGCCGTTGACAAATCTCTCAAGTCCGAAAGTCTCAAGTAGTTTTCCGAAGAGATTGATGAGGTGGACGGCGAATCCGGGGATATAACAGAGCTTGAATAATACTGGTTTCGGCAGTTTTTTCAGGAGAGCGCGGAGCGGTTCGTAGAAATAGATGGCACGAGTGTTGTTCCTCCGGTTGTAGACCCAGATGAGCATTCGTCCGCCCGCTTTCAATACTTTGGGAAGCCGTGAGAATCCCTCCTGCGGTTTGGGCAAGTGGTGAAGGACACCGATGGAATAAGAGATGTCGAAGACTTCTTTAAATGGCATATGGTAGATATCTGCCTGAATGATACAGGCGTTGGGCAGATCCTTGGTCATTGCATAAGCGACTTCGACGGTTTCACCGAGATCAGTTCCGAAAGAGACTCCGGTGCCGGAAAGAGCAGCCCATTTGGTGAAGCGCCCGGATCCACAGCCGATGTCGAGCGTTTTCTGTCCTTTCAAATTCTCTTCTTTCAAAAACGGTGAGAGGAAGTGGAAGAAGTTACTTTTTTCGTAGTTATTTTCTTTGTAGATATATTTCCATTCGTAGGCGAAACTTTCGGCGGTTTTTTTCTGGTGTTTGGAGAAGGCATTGAGATCAGGGATGGCGGCTATGGCAGTTTCCCACTCAGACCGAATGTGTTGTGGGAGCTTTTCTCTCCAAGCTTTGAAAAAATCCTGATGCATCTGGAGGAGGTTTGTCTTTAATTCATTGATGAGGATGCGCGGGATGCCACCTATGATTGGATACCAACTATCTTCAGATATGAGGATGCCAGCATGCACTTGATCATTTGATTCTCTGAGGCCGATAATTGTGAAAGGGGAGGCAGTAAGCGGATCGGAAAGATAAGAGAGGTGATTTCGACGCATAGAAAAACGTTCTAATGTCATTTCGACTGAAATGGAGAAATCTGGTTTATATAAAAAACGAGATTCCTCGACAAGCTCGGAATGACAGTAAATTAAGGTTTTGTAAGCGGATTATACCCTTTTTAGAAGTATTCTTCAAACCAAAGCTCGAGCGTCAGGAGCGCCCAAATCCTGGGGGAATAGTTGATAGTTGTTGCATTGTGGTTGTCCAATATTTTTTTTATCTCCTTTTTTTTGAAAAGACCTCTTTGTATGGATTTTTCCGAGAGGAGGATGTCATAAGCATACTCCTTCAACTCTCCTCGAAACCAACTATCAATAGGCACGCCGAATCCCATTTTCGGACGGAACATCACTTCATCGGGGATGATGCCGCGGAGCGCTTCTTTGAGGATGTATTTTTTGTTATTGAGACCTTTAATTTTCAGATTGAAGGGAATTTTTGCCGTAAGCTCCAGCATTTCATGATCGAGAAATGGCGATCTTCCTTCGAGAGCGACGGCCATAGAGTCAATATCTACTTTTACCAGCAAGTCATCC
>Ga0209211_10007428_pt1 | contig 15381 bp, 12 predicted proteins | sample RifGroA2_FD_183992 | JGI IMG/M metagenome (GOLD analysis project Ga0209211, IMG submission 183992) | Groundwater microbial communities from Rifle, Colorado, USA - Groundwater A2 (SPAdes) (version 2) | ecosystem: Environmental > Aquatic > Deep subsurface > Groundwater | place: Rifle, Colorado... | reverse complement strand
GCTCGGAGATCAAGGAATACTTACGATGAGTCTGTCACTACGCTTTTGGCGCCAGCGCCCCCCCTACTCTCGTCAGTTCGCGTACTTACACGTCGTGCCCCTGCCCAATAAGGGAAACATGGGCTAGCGCGGACGGCGGGCCGGCGGGCCCTCGGAGGGCCCGCGGTCGGGCGCCTCGGCGACTTTCAGCTCGACGCTGCGCCGCTCGCGCGTGCGGACGATCTCGAGCTTCACCGTCTTCCCGACGTCCGCCTCCGCGGAGAGCCGCTGGAGGTGGTGGTAGTCGTCGACGGCCGTGCCGTCGAACGTGACGACCACGTCGTTCGGCGCGAGCCCGGCGGCCGCGGCCGGGCCGTCGCGCTCGACGCGCGTGATCAGGGCGCCCCGCGTGTCGCGCAGGCCGAGGGACTGCGCGAGCTCGAGCGTCAGCGGCTCCATCGCGATCCCGAGCCAGCCGCGCGTCACCCTGCCGCGGTCGATGAGCTGCGCCGTGACGCGCTTGACCATGTTGACCGGGATCGCGAAGCCGATGCCCTGCCCGGTCGCCACGATGGCCGTGTTGATCCCGATCACCTCGCCGCGGAGGTTGACGAGCGGGCCCCCGGAGTTCCCGGGGTTGATCGACGCATCGGTCTGGATGAAGTTCTCGTAGGTGGCGATGCCGACGTCCGAGCGGCCCGTGGCGCTGACGACGCCGACCGTGACCGTCTGGTCGAGGCCGAACGGGTTGCCGATGGCGATCGCCCACTCGCCGACCCTGAGGGCGTCGGAGTCGCCGAGCCGGGCGACCGTCAGCTCCGTCGTCGGCTCGAACCGGATGACCGCGAGGTCGGTCTTCGTGTCCGAGCCGACGATGCGCCCGCGGAACTCCTGCTTCGAGGCCAGGCGCACGGTCACGCCGTCGGCGCCGCGCACGACGTGGTGGTTGGTCAGGACGTAGCCGCGCTTGTCGATGATCACGCCAGATCCGAGCCCGGGCCGCTGGAACTCCCCGGGGCGCGGCCCGCGCCGCCCGAAGAACTGGTCGAAGAAGTCCTTGAACGCCGGGTCGTCGGCGAAGGGCCCCGGGACGGCCGGCGGGCGCCGCGGGCGGGCGACCTGGATCGTGCCGATGTGGACGACGGCCGGCCGCACGCGCTCGGCCACGGCGACGAAGGCCGACTGGAGCGAGTCGGCGACGCCCGGCGCCTGGACGCTCGCCGCGGGCGGCGCGCCCCGGGGCGTCCAGAGCAGGGCGTGGAGCCAGAAGCCTCCGCCGAACAAGGCGAAAGCTGCGCTGATCAGCAGCAGGGCGCGCGCGCTCTTGAGCGGCATGGGAATCCGGTGCCCACCGGCCCGGGCGGCCTGTCCGGGAAGCGAGACGGATCGTACGTGCGGCTTGGGGGGGTGTCAAGGAAACTATTGCAATCGCGGCTTTTTTCTTGACGCTTCGGAGAGACGGAAGAGACAATAGATCGATTGCTGCCCAGGCTGCCGGAATCGCGATGATGCGGCATTCGCTCAGTCGGGCACTGTGCGCGGTCCTCGTGGCGTCGCTGCTGGCGCCCCACGGGGGGTTTGCCGCGCAGCCAGCCGCGCCGGAGGTGTCGGCGCCGGCCCGGCCGACGCCCGCCCGGCCGCCGGCCGGCCGGTCCCCACTGGCGCCGACGGCCCGCGCGATCCCCGCCGCCGACTACCGGCTCGGCCCCGGCGACATCCTCGAGGTGCAGATCGTCGGCCGCGTCGAGACCATCCAACAGCAGCCCGTCGTGGACCTCGAGGGCACGATCAGCGTCCCACCCATCGGCGCGGTCCCCGTCGCCGGCCTCACGGTGCTCGAGGCGCACCGGCGCGTCGCCGAGCGCGCCCGCGCGATCTTCCGGTTCGCGGACGTGACCGTCGCGGTGCTCGCGGCGCGCGCCTTCGAGCTCACGGTGTCGGGCGAGGTGGAGCAGCCGGGGACCGTGTTCGTGACCGCGACCCGCCGGGTGCACGACGTGATCCGAGAGGCCGGGGGGATCACGCCGCGCGGCAGCGTGCGGTACGTGCAGGTCGTGACGGCGGCCGGCGCGCGCGCGCTCGACCTGCTCGCCTTCGAGCTCCTGGGCGACGTCGCGCAGAACCCGTTCGTGCAGGAGGGGATGCGGATCCACGTGCCGCCGCGGAGCGGCTCGGTCATGCTGACGGGCGCGGTCCGGCGCCCCGGGGAGTACGAGATCGGGCGCGACGGCTCGCTGCGCGGCCTGCTGGCGGTCGTCGGGGGGCTCAGCCAGGCGGCCGCGGGCAGCGACGCCCGGCTCACGCGCGTCGCCGCCGACGGCCGCAAGGAGACGTTCACGCTCGACCTCGCGAAGGCGCTCGCGCCCCCCGCCGACGTGACGCTCCGGCCGGGCGACGCGCTGTACGTCCCTCCGCTCTCGGTGCTGCAGGACGTGGTCGAGGTGCGCGGCGCGTTCAACGGCACGCCCGAGAGCAGCAAGACGTCGGTCGCCGGCAAGGCGACCATCGTGCAGCGGTTCGAGCTGGCCCAGGGCGAGCGCGTGCGCGACGTGGTGCTGAAGGCGGGCGGCGCGGCGGCCTACGCCGACCTCCGACTGGCCGTGATCGAGCGCGGCGGCGTGACGGGCCCGCGGCAGCGGATCCCGATCGACCTGCAGCGGCTCCTCGTCGAGAAGGACGAGACGCAGAACATCCTGCTCCAGAACGGGGACGTCGTGTCCCTGCCCATCGTCGAGGACAAGATCTACATCGTCGGCGAAGTGAAGCTGCCGGGGCCCCAGGACTTCCGGCCGGACCTGACGCCGCGCGAGTACGTCACCCTGGCCGGCGGGCCGAGCCAGCGGGCGAAGCTCCCCAGCACGCTCGTGACCTTCCGCAACGGCAAGACGTACCCCATGAGCGACGCGCCGCCGCTCGAGCCCGGCGCGGTCGTGACCGTGCCCGAGGTCGCCGTCAAGTGGTGGCAGGACTACGTCCAGATCGCGCAGGTCATCGCGGGCCTGATCACCGCCTACACCGGGCTGTTCGTGCTGTTCGGCGGCGGCTTCACGAACACCAACAGCGACAACGACTGATGTACGAGGCCTACTGGGAGCTCGCCGAGCCGCCGTTCGACAACTCGCCGAACCCGAAGTTTTTCTACCTGTCACCCGAGCACGAGGAGGCGCTCGTGCGCCTCGTGTACACCGTGCGCCACCGCAAGGGGTGCGGGATGCTGACGGGCGAGTACGGGTGCGGCAAGACGACGCTGTCGCGCGCGCTCATCCAGCGGCTCGAGGCGGAGCGCTACGAGATCGGGCTGCTGACCAATCCGAGCTGGAACGCGATCGACTTTCTCCGCGAGGTGCTCTACCAGCTCGGCGTGGAGACCGAGGAGAAGAGCAAGCCCGAGCTGCTGCACCAGCTGAACGAGGTCTTCTTCCGGAACTTCCAGGCGGGCCGCGACAGCGTGATCATCGTGGACGAGGCGCAGCTGATCGACGACGACGCGGTCTTCGAGGAGCTGCGCCTGCTGCTGAACTTCCAGACGGACGACCGGTTCCTGGTGACGCTCCTGCTGATCGGCGCGCCCGAGCTCGCCGTGAAGGTGCGCCGCCTCAAGCACCTGGACCAGCGCATCACGCTCCGCTACCACCTCAACACGCTCGACGCCGCGCACACGGCGAACTACATCGCGCACCGGCTCAAGATGGCGGGCCAGACCCGGCCGCTGTTCTCCGAGGAGGCCCTCAAGCTCATCTTCGACTTCACGCGGGGCACGCCGCGCGAGATCAACAACCTCTGCGACGTCGCGCTGCTCGTCGGCTTCTCCAAGCGCGTGCGGGAGATCGGCGAGAAGATCATCGCCGAGGTGATCAAGGACATGGTGGGGGTCTCCTGATGGTGCGCATGAGCGACCTCGTGCGCGGCATCGTGCGGGAGAAGCGGCCGGAGTCGCCGCGGGAGGACGCGGCCGCCGCCGGGACGCCCGCGAGCGTGCCGCCGGCGCTGCCGCCCACGCGTCTCGCCCAGGGCCCGGCCCGGCGCGCCGCCGCGCCCCCGGCGCCCGAGCCCGCGCCGGCCGCGGCGCCCCCCGCGCCCGCCGCCGCGCCCGCCCCGGTAGAGGGCCCGGCCGAGCGCGCCGAGCCGCTCTTCCTCGAGCTGGTCCAGTTCCTGGGGCGCGTGCGCGAGCTGATGCGCGCGGGCGAGCCGTTCCCGTGGGACGCGCTCGAGCGCCTGATGGGGCGGGTCCACGCCTCCCTCGAGCGATCGGGCGATCTGTTCTGGGTCGCGAACGCGCCGGCGCCGCAGGCCGGGGCGGACTACCTGGCCCTCCACCAGGCCCGCGTCGCCGTCCTCTCGCTGCGCATCGGCGCCGACGTCGGGTACGACCGGCCGCGGCTGGTGCGGCTCGGGATGGCGGGCGCGCTCATGGACGTCGGCCTCTGGCAGCTCCCGGAGAGCCTCTGGAAGCGGCTCGACGCGCTCTCGCCCGAGGAGCAGACCCAGTACCGTTCGCACCCGAGCCTGTCGGCGGAGTGGCTCCGGCGCTGGGCGCCGCACGACGACGGCCTCGCCGAGGCCGTGCTCCAGCACCACGAGCGCGAGCAGGCGCAGGGGTTCCCCCAGGGGCTCGGCGGCCGCTCGATCAACCCCGACGCGAAGATTCTCGGGCTCGTGGACACGTACACGGGGCTCACGTTCCCGCCCTCGTCCCGGCCGCGCCTCCGCCCGCACGAGGCGATCCGGGAGATCGTGCGGTCCAAGCACGAGTCGTTCGCCTCGACGCTGATCAAGGCGCTGCTGTCGGAGATCTCGGTCTTCCCGCCGGGCACGCTCGTGCGCCTGAACACCGGCGAGGTCGGACGGGTCATCGCCGTCAACCGCAACCACCCCCTGCGCCCGCGCGTCGAGATCGTCGCCGACGGCAAGGGGCAGCGCCTCACGACGCCGAAGACGACGGACCTCGCGGAGGCGCCGTTCCTCTACATCACGGGCCCGGTCGCGGAGGCGGCGCGGTGAGGGTCCTCGCGCGCCGCCCGGTCACGGACCCGGCGGAGCTCGCGACCGTCGTCGCCGAGTGCCTCGGCGACCTCGAGCCGGGCCTCACCCTCCTCGAGCGCGCGCCGGGCGCGGGCGAGGTGACGGTGGACCTGGTGTGCGTCGACGAGGGGCGTCGGCTCGTGCTGGTCTTCTGCGACATCATCGCCGGGCCGGAGATCGTCCTGCGCGCCGTGGAGGCTGCCGCGTGGTGGCGCGAGCACGCGGCGCTCCTCCCGCGCGTGTTCCCCGCCGCCGGCCTCGAGGCCACGGCGCCGCCGCGCACGATCGTCGTCGCCTCCCGCGTCAGCGACCGGGCGCTGCGCCTGATCCGCGCCCTCGGTCCGCTGGGGCCCGCGCCGGTCGAGTGCCGGGTGTTCGACGGCCCCGACGAGGCCGTCGTCGGCCTCGAGCGGCTCGACGCCGGGGGGGCCGCGGGGGCGCGGCCGCGCGAGGCGCCCCCGGCGCCGGCCGCCGCGCCCCCGGCGCCCGCGCCGCCCCGGCCGGACGCCACCGCCGCGCGCGCCGAGGCGCTGATCGGGCAGCTCGAGCGCCTGCGCTTCAGCGAGGTCTTCCGGTAATGGCCCAGTACGAGATGAACCTGCGCGACTACTGGCTGATCGTGCGCCGCCGGCGCCTGATCATCCTGGTCTCGACCGTCCTCGTCGCGCTGTTCAGCTTCTGGTTCGCGAAGCAGAAGACGCCGGTGTTCCAGGCCACGGCCGCGGTCAAGTACGAGCAGTCCACCCAGCTCTCCGGGCTCCTGGTCGAGGTGCTCTCCTACTCGAGCGCCGACTCGATCGAGACGCAGGTGAGCCTCATCAAGAGCTATCCGATCCTCGAGGACGTGGCGAAGCGGCTCGGGCGCCTGCCGCAGACGGTGCCCGGCGAGACGCTCCGCGAGTCGAGGAGCTACTGGGTGACGCTCGACGCGATCGCGGGGAAGGTGAGGGTCGCGCGCGTTCCGTCGACGAGCATCCTGGAGATCACGGTCACGTCGCCGAGCCCGCGCGAGGCGCGCGACATCGCCAACGCGATCGCCGAGACCTACCGCGAGCACAGCCGCCGGCTGCGCAACGCCCGGGTCACCGAGGCGCGCAAGTTCATCGAGACGCAGCTCAACGAGGTGGACGCCCGCGTCAAGCGCGCGGAGGCGGAGGTGTGGGCGTTCCGCGAGGCCAACCGGATCATCTCGCCCGGCGCGGAGGCGACGGTGCTCCTCTCGCTCGTCACGCAGGTGCGCGGCGACATCGAGAAGGTCCGCCAGCAGCGCACCGAGCTCGAGCTGGCCCAGCAGCGGCTGGTCCGCGTCAGCCCGGCGAGCGCGGCCGAGCGCATCTTCATCGATTCGACGAACCCCACGCTGCAGCGGCTCCAGACCGTCCTCGCGGAGCTGCTTCTGGAGCGCAACAACCTGGCCCTCGAGGCCACCGACCGCCACCCACGGCTGCGCGCGCTCGACGACCGCGTACGCGAGATCTGGGCGGAGATCCGCCGCGAGCTGAGCGCCCAGATCGCAATGCTCCGCACGCGCGAGGAGATCCTCACCCGTCAGATGGGCGATCTGCTGCAGAAGAACCGCGAGGTGCCGGCGATCGAGCTGTCGCTGCAGCGGCTCCAGCGGGAGGCCAAGACCAACGACGACCTGCTGACCCTGCTCAAGACGCGCCACCAGGAGGCGCTGATCAAGGAGTCCGAGAAGATCGACGAGGTCAGCATCGTGCGCCCCGCCACGGAGCCGGACGCGCCCCTGGGCGGCGAGGCGCTCAACACCGTGCTCGTCGGCGCGCTGCTCGGGCTCACCCTCGGGCTCGTCCTCGCGTTCGTGCAGGAGACGCTCGATACGTCGATCGGCACGATCGAGGACGTGGAGGCGTACCTCGAGGTGCCGGTCCTCGGGGTCGTGCCGCACATCGACGCGCGCGAGACGGTGCAGCGCATCCTCGAGCGCCGCCCGGCGCTCGCGCAGATGGACCCGGAGGCGCTGCTGAGCCACGCGCTGCTGATCACGCACTTCGACCCCAAGTCGCCCGTGGCCGAGGCGTACCGCACCCTCCGCACGAACGTCCAGTTCGCCCGCATGGAGCGCGCGGGCAAGGTCATCGTCGTGACGAGCCCGACGCTCCAGGAGGGCAAGACCACCACGATCGTGAACCTTGCGCTGACGCTGGCGCAGAGCGGCCAGCGCACGCTCCTCGTCGGCGCCAACCTGCGACGGCCGAGCATCCACCGCTTCTTCGGCATCGAGCGCGAGCCCGGGCTCGCCGACATCCTCGTCGGCTCGGTGGCGTGGCGCGACTGCATCCGCACCGTCGCCGACATCCTCATGGGCCGCTTCGAGATGGAAGACATCATGGCGGCGCCCGGCCTGGACAACCTGCACATCATCGAGGCCGGGCCCATCCCGGCCAACCCGTCCGAGCTGCTCTCGACCCCCGCGATGGCGGCGTTCCTGCGCGCGGTCCGCGACGAGTACGACGTCGTGCTCATCGACACGCCGCCGGTCCTGCCGGTGACCGATTCGGCGATCGTCGCCTCGCAGGCGGACGGCGTGATCCTCGTCTACCAGGCGGGCAAGGTCGGCCGGCTCGTGCTCAAGCGGGCCAAGATCCACGTCGAGAACGTCGGGGGCAAGGTGTGGGGCGTGGTGCTCAACGACGTCAAGACCGAGATCGCCGGCTACGCCTACACGCACTACTACACGCACTACTACGGCGAGGAGACGGTCGTCGACACCCACAAGGAGCGCCTGCAGCGCGCGTGGGGCGGCGTCCGCGGGCTCCTCCGGCGCGGCGACCGCACGGCCTCGACCGACGCGCCGGACGCGGACGCACCGGCGGCCGACGTCGAGCCCGTCGCCGCCGTGGAGCGGGACGCGCCGGCGCGGCGGACGAGGTACCGGAACGTGTGGCTCGGCATCCTCGTGCTCGCCGTGCTGCTCGCCGCGCTTGCCCTGATCGCGGGCTGGCGCATGGGCTGGCTCGACGGGCCGCTCGCGCCCCGGGACCTCCTGCGGCTCCGCCTCGGCGCCCCGGCGCCCGCCCCGCCCCTCCCGGCCCTGAAGGCGACGCCGGTGCCGGCGCCCGCGCCCGCGAGGCCGACGGTGGCCACACCCGCGCCGCCGGCCCCGGCGGCGCCCGCGAAGCCCGCGGCCGCTCCGGCGCCGGCCGCGTCCCCGGCGCGCTTCGCGCTCGAGCTGGGGCCGTACGTCACGGCGGCCGAGGCGAATCGCGTGGAGCGGCAGCTCAACCAGGCGGGTTACCAGACGGCGCGCTTCAGGCAGCAGACGGGCGCCGCGGTCTACGCGGTGCTCGTCGAGCGCGTGCCGACGGCGCGGGAGGCCCAGGCGCTCGTCGATACCCTCCGCGCGCAGGGGTTCGGCGACGCGCGCGTGCTCGGCCAGGGGGCGCCGCTCAGCGTGCAGATCGGCGCGCCGCTGCCCCTGCGCGGCGCCGTCCAGGTGGCCGAGCGGCTGCGCGCCGCGGGCCACGAGGTCCGGGTGACCGTGCAGCCCGGCGAGGCGACGATGTACGTGGTTCGCCACGGGAACTTCGCCACGTCCGAGGAGGCGGAGGTGAAGGCACGGGAGCTCGTGCGACTGGGCCTCGCGAGCCAGGTCGTCCGCGCCCGCTGACGATGCCCCGGGAAGCGCGAGGCGGCAGGAGGGGGCCGAGCGCCGCGGCGCGGGCCCGGAAGGTCCGGGTCCTCGTGATGGACGTCGACGGCGTGCTCACCGACGGCCGGATGGCGCTCTCCGAGCGGGGCGACGAGCTGAAGCTCTTCAACACGCGCGACGGCGTGGCGGTGGCGCTCGCCCGGCGAGCCGGATTCCGCACCGCGATCGTGACCGGCGAGACCACCACGATCGCCAAGGCCCGCGGCGAGAAGCTCGGCGTCGACAAGGTGGTGCTCGGCGCCCGACGCAAGGGCGACGCGATCGAGGCGCTGCTCGCCGAGTTCGCCCTCGGCCCCGAGGCGGCCGTCTTCGTCGGCGACGACCTGCTGGACATCCCCGGCCTCGCGCGCGTCGGGCTCGCGGTCGCAGTGGCCGACGCCGCGCCCGAGGTGAAGGCGGTCGCGCACCTGGTCACGCGGGCCGCCGGCGGCGGCGGAGCGATCCGGGAGGTCGTGGAGTTCGTGCTGCGCGCGCAGGGCGTCTGGAAGGCGACCGTCGGCGCTTACGTCCGCGACCACGGAGGGCTCCCGGCGCGCCGGCGCTAGAGGGCGCCGGGAGGGGACGCCATCCTCGACTACGGCCTGGCACTCGTCCTCGGACTCGCCGTCTTCATCGTCGTCTTCGTCCGCACCGAGCTGGGTCTCTGTCTCGTGCTGCTGTCGATGCTGCTCTCGCCGGAGTTCGCGCTGGGCGGCGCCGCGCAGCTCGCGGAGAAGCGCCAGGTGGTGATCCGCAGCGAGGACATCCTGTTGCTGCTGATCGCATTCAGCTGGCTCGCGAAGACCGCGGTCAACAAGGAGCTCGGCCTCGTGCTCCAGACGCCGCTCAACCGGCCGATCCTCGCGTACGTCGGGATCACGTTCCTCGCCACGCTGGTGGGCTACGCCACCGGCACGGTGCGGACGGCGGCCGGCTTCTTCTATGTGCTCAAGTATGTGGAGTACTTCGTCGTGTTCTTCATGGTCGTCAACAACGTGCGCGACCGCGACCAGGCGTGGCGTCTGGTGCGGGTGGCCTTCCTCACCGCGATCATCGTGAGCGTGATCGGTATCGCGCAGATCCCGTCGGGGCAGCGCGTGTCGGCGCCGTTCGAGGGCGAGTCGGGGGAGCCGAACACCTTCGGTGGCTACCTCCTGCTGATGATGGCGCTCGCCGGCGGCATGGCGCTCGAGACCGGGCGCCTGCGCGTGCGCGCGCTCTGCTTCGGGCTCGTCGCGCTCATGTCCGCGCCGTTCGTCTTCACGCTCTCGCGCGCCTCCTACCTGGGCGCGCTCCCGCTCGTGGGCGTGCTCGCGGTGTTCTCGTCGCGGCGACGGCTCCTGGTGCCGCTGCTGCTCGTCGTGCTCGCCGCCTCGCCGCTGCTCGTCGTCACCGCGCCCCCGGTCGTGCAGAAGCGCGTGCTCGAAACGTTCAGGCCGCAGGTGGACCAGCCGCGTGTCCAGGTGGGTCGCGTCGGGTTCGACCCGTCCACGTCCGAGCGGCTCCTCGGGTACAAGCACGCGGTGCAGAACTGGGTGCAGCGGCCGATCCTCGGCTACGGCGTGACCGGTGGCTTCTTCCTCGACGCCCAGTACCCGCGGACGCTCCTCGAGACCGGTATCCTCGGGCTCGGCTCCCTGTTCTGGCTCGTCTGGGCGCTGCTCCGGAGCGGGCACGCAGCGTTCCGCACGCTCGGCCGGGACGAGGACCGGGGCCTTGCGCTCGGTTTCCTCGCCGGCACCGCGGGGCTGCTCGGCCACGCGATCGGCTCGAACACGTTCATCATCATCCGTGTCATGGAGCCGTTCTGGTTCTTCGCGGCCGTCGTGATCATGCTGCTCCGCCTCCAGCGGGGCGACGCGCGCCCGGCGGCCGGCGCGCCGCCGCCGCTCGGCCGCGCCCGCCGGCTCGCGCCGGCGGGCGGGGCGTAGGCGACCGCGCCGCCGTGCCCTCCAGCTTCCACGACGCGCTCGCGGTCGTCCTGCCGTTCGTGATCGGGATCGAGCCGAAGAGCATCCTGGACGTCGGCATCGGATTCGGCAAGTACGGGGTGCTGTTCAGAGAATACCTGGACGTCGCCCGCCCGAGCGACCCCGGCGCGCCGTTCGATCCCACGCGGCGGACGACCAGGATCGACGGCATCGAGGCGCACGCGCCGTACGTCACGCCTCTCCAGCGGGCCGTCTACGACACGATCCACATCGGTGGAGCGCTCGAGCTGCTGCCGACGCTCGGGCGATACGACCTCGTGTTCGCCGCCGACTTGCTCGAGCATCTCACCAGGGATGACGGCCGCGCCTTCCTGGCCCTGAGCCTCGCCCGGGTCAACCTCGGCGTGCTCCTCGTCATGCCCGCGCTCGATTTCGAGCAGGGGGCGGTGTTCGGCAACGCGTACGAGATCCATCGCAGCTCCTGGGCGCCCGCGGACTTCGCGCCCTATCCGGACGCGGACGTCCTGACGTGGCGGCGCCAGCTGCTCGTCTGGCTCCCCTCGGACGGCGTCCGGCGTGTCCTGCCCCGGCCCACGCTGCGCGAGGCGCTCGGGCTCGCGGCGCGCGCGTGCCTCGTGCGCGTGCTCGGAGGACTCCGCAGCGAGGCGTGGCTCGACGAACACTGGCGCCGGCGCACGTGACGGGGCCGCACGCGCGAGGCCTCGGTGGGCGGCTCCTCGGCGGAAGCGCGCTCACGCTCGCCTCGAGCCTGCTCTCGCGCGGCATCGCCCTCGTCCAGTCCGTCGTGGTGGCGCGCGCGCTCGACCCCCGTCAGATCGGCGTGTTCGCGATCGTGACCTACGTGCTCGGGCTCGTCGCCGCCTTCGCGGACCTCGGTCTCCCCACCGCCGCGGCCAAGCTGCTCTCGGAGGCGCAGGGCGGGCGCGGCCCCCTCCGCCAGGTCGTGACGACGCTCGCGGTCGCGATGCTGGGCGTGGCCGGCCTGGCGGGCCTCGTGCTGCTCGCCGCCGCCGCGCCGCTCGCCGCGTTCTACGCCGAGCCCTCGCTCGCGGGGCTGTTCCGCCTCGGCGCGCCGCTCCTCGTCCTCTCGCTCCTCGGCGCGCTCGCCGCCGGCATGCTCCAGGGGCTCGGGCGGATCACGCGGCTCGCGGTGGCGGGCGTCGTCAAGGGGCTCGTCGCGCTCGCGGGCATCGTCCTCCTGGTCCGCCCGCTCGGCCTGGCCGGGGTCCTCGTCGCGTCGATCGTCGCCGAGCTCGTCATGTGGTTGTTCGTCGCGGGGCCGCTGGGCCGCGCGGCGGGCCCGCGGACGGACCGGGCGGCGCGCGCCCCGGCCGGAGCCGTCCTCCGCCGCGGTGTCCACGTCGCGGTGCCGGTGTTCCTGACGGGGCTTCTCGTGTGGGGCAGCGCGCTCTTCGTGCGCTCGTACGTCGCGGCGGGTCTCGGCTGGGCCGACGTCGGGTACTTCCAGCTGGCCGACGCGCTCGCGCGCGTGCTCTTGATCCTCCCCGCGGCGGTCGCGGTGCCGCTCGTGCCGCTCGTGTCGGAGAGCACGGCGGCGGGCGGCGCCGGCGCCGCCGAGCTGGCGCGGCTGTCCCTGCGCGCGACGCTCCTGGCCGTCCTCCCCGCGGCGCTCTTTCTGTACGTCGCGGCGCGCCCGCTCGTCGTGCTGGCCTACGGCGCCGCGTACGCGGGCGCCGGCCCGATCGCGGCGCTCCTGGTGCTGGCCGCCTTCTTCCAGGCCCTCGGTGTGATCGCGTCGTCCACACTCGTAGGCGCCGGCCGCGCCTGGGCCTGGCTCTGGATCCAGTCGGCGGGCTATGCGCTGCTCGGCCTCCTCACGGTGGGGCTCGTGCCCGTGCTCGGCCTCGCCGGCCTCGGGATGGCGCACATCGCCGCGGCGGCCCTCGCGCTCGTGCTCGGCCTCTGGTACCTCGCGCGGCGTCTCGACGTCCGGCTCGATGCGGTCGGCGCGCTGGCGCCCGTCGGCGTCCTGGGCTGGCTCGCCGCGTGGGGCCTCGAGCTGGCGGGCTCCGCCGGGATCGTGGCGGGGCTCGCCCTCGCGGGCGGCGTCGCGGCGCTCGAGTGGCGCGGGCTCAGCCGCGAGGAGGCCTCGTGGGTGCGGGCCGCGGCGCGGCGCGTGGGGCTCCGGTGAGCGTCGAGCTGTCGGTCGTCATCCCCGCGCTGAACGAGGGCGCCTCCATCGGCGAGCTCGTCCGGAGGGTGGCGCGCCGGCTCGAGCGGCTCGAGGTCCCGGGCGAGATCCTCGTCGTGGACGGTGGCTCGACGGACGGCACCCCGCGCTGGGCGGCGGAGGCCGGTGCCCGTGTCCTGACCCAGCCGGGGCGCGGCTACGCCGACGCGCTCGTCACCGGGCTCGGCGCCGCGACCGGCCGCTTCGTGCTCACGATGGACGCGGACTACTCGCACGACCCCGACTTCGTGGACTCGCTGTGGGCGCGTCGCGGCGCGGCCGATCTGGTCGTGGCGTCGCGCTACGTGCCGGGCGCCCACGCCCAGATGCCGCTCGCGCGGAAGCTCCTGAGCCGCGTGCTCAACGGCGTGAGCCGGTGGGCGCTCTCGCTGCCGGTGCGCGATCTCTCGAGCGCCTACCGCCTCTACCGCCGCGCGGCCGTCGAGACCGCCGGCCTGCGCGCGACGCACTTCGACGTGCTCATCGAGCTCCTGGCGCGGCTGCACGCCGCGGGCTGGCGGATCACGGAGGTGCCGTTCCACTACCGGCCGCGCGACCAGGGCCGGTCCCATGTCGCCTTTCTCCGGTTCGCGCTCGCGTACGGGCGGACGCTGGCGCGCATGTGGACGCTGCGGAACTCGCTCGAGTCGGCGGACTACGACGACCGGGCCTTCACCTCGCGCATCCCCGTGCAGCGCTACTGGCAGCGCCGTCGCTACGCGATCGTGCTCGGCTTCCTCGGCCACGCCGAGCGCGCGCTGGACATCGGCTGCGGCTCCTCGAAGATCCTCGAGGCGCTGCCCCGCGCGGTCGGGTTCGACCTGAACTTCAAGCCGCTGCGCTTCCGCGCCCGGACCAACAGACTGCTCGTCAACGGGGACATGCGCGCGCTGCCGTTCGCCGGGGAGGCCTTCGATGCCGTCGTCTGCTCGGAGGTCCTCGAGCACGTGCGGTGGGATCCCGCGCTGTTCGCCGAGATGCGGCGCGTCCTGGCGCCCGGCGGCACCCTGGTGGTCGGCACGCCGGACTACGGGCGCTGGCAGTGGCGCTGGATCGAGTGGTGGTACAAGCGGCTCCTGCCGGGCGCCCACGGCCACCACCACGTCGAGCGGTACACGGAGGCGAGCCTCCGGGCGCGCCTCGGGGAGTTCGGGTTCCGCGTGCTCGCCGCGCGCTCGATCTGCCGCGCGGAGCTGATCCTCAAGTGCGTGAGGCAGGCGTGAGCCCGCCGGCGGCGCGGCGGCTCTCCGTCGTCGTGCCCACGTATCGCCGCGAGGCGCTCCTCCTCCGGACGCTGGCCGACCTCCTCCGGCAGGCGTGGCCCGACTTCGAGGTGATCGTGGTCGACCAGACGCCGGTCCACGAGCCGGCCACGCAGGCCTACCTCGACACGCTCGCGCCGCGGATCGTCCACCTCCGTCAGGCGCGGCCCAGCGTCGTGGCCGCCGCGAACACCGGGACGCGCGCGGCGACGGGCGAGGTCGTCGTCTTCGTGGACGACGACATCCGGATCGACGACCCGGCGTTCCTCGCCGCGCACGCGGCGGCCTACGACGACCCGGCGGTGGCCGGCGTCGCCGGGCGCGTCCTGGACGCGGACGACCCGCGGCCCGGCCGCTTCGACGCGCGCGCCGCCGATCCCGTGTGGGGGTTCTTCTACAGCGGCTGGACGCACGACCGGCGCTTCGAGGCGACGAGCGCCCCGGGGGCGAACATGTCGTTCCGGCGCGCGCTCGTGCTCGCCGTGGGCGGCTTCGACGAGCGCCTCACGGGCAACGCCTTCCGCTGGGAGAACGACGTCTGCCTCACCCTCCGCCGCGCCGGCCACCGGGTGGTCTACGACCCCGCGCCGACCGTCCAGCATTTCTACGGCTCTCCCGGGGGCAACGAGAACCTCCACCTCATGGGCCGGGCGCCCGCCTCGCATCGCTGGTACCGCGACTTCTTCCACAACCACACCTATGTCACGCTGAAGCACATGCCGCGGAGCGTCCTGCCACGCCTTCTCTGGCGGGTCTACCGCGCGCACGTCCTGAACCGCCCCTACGCGCGCGAGGGGCTCGGGTTCCTCCTGGCGCGGCACCGCGCCTTCGTCCTGGGCGTCGCCGCGGGCTGGCGGAGCGACCGGCGCAGGCGCGCGGAGGCCCGCCCGTGAGGGCGTGGCTCCTCCTCCTCGGCGGCGCGCTGGCGCTCCGCCTCCTGTTCTTCGGGGGGCTCCTCGGCTGGGACGACGTCGAGTACGCCGAGGCCTCGCGCCGGCTGCTCGAGGGTGACCTGGCGCCGCGCTCGATGTTCGACATGCGCTACGGCGTCACGCTCCCCCTCGCGGCCACGCAGGCCCTCCTCGGCCCCGGCGAGCGCGCCGCCGCCGTCGTGCCGCTCGTGTACTCGATGCTCGAGCTCGTCCTCGGCGGGGCGCTCGGCGCGCTCCTGGGCGGCCCGGGGGTCGGCCTGGTCGCCGCCGCCCTGCTCGCCGTCCTGCCCCTCGCAGTCGTCGCGGCGACCGACGTGCACGCCGACCTCCCGGCCGCCGTCTTCATGGCGCTCGCGATGTACGCGGTCGTGCGCGCGGACGCTCCCGGCGG
>Ga0209211_10007427_pt1 | contig 15382 bp, 14 predicted proteins | sample RifGroA2_FD_183992 | JGI IMG/M metagenome (GOLD analysis project Ga0209211, IMG submission 183992) | Groundwater microbial communities from Rifle, Colorado, USA - Groundwater A2 (SPAdes) (version 2) | ecosystem: Environmental > Aquatic > Deep subsurface > Groundwater | place: Rifle, Colorado... | reverse complement strand
TCGTCCTTTCAGGCATATATCCCCATTCAGGCTGGGTGCAACAACTTCTGCACATTCTGCGCTGTGCCTTATACAAAAGGACGAGAACGATACCGCTCACACACAGACATACTTCATGAGATCAGACAGCTTATAGAAAAAGGCTATAAGGAAATTACCCTGCTTGGACAAAATGTAAACACGTATTTTGACCCTACGTTAAAAAGCGGCATCGGAAAACGACTTCAATACAGAAAATGGAACGCCCTCACTGATTTTCCGCGGCTCCTTCGGCTTGTCAATGATCTTCAAGGAGATTTCTGGATTCGCTTTATCACGTCAAACCCGTGGGACATGTCTGACGAGACCATTCGCGCGGTTGCGGAGTGCGAAAAAATCTGCGAATATATTCACCTTCCGGCGCAAGCCGGGCACGATTACACCCTCAAGCGCATGAACCGCCACCACACCGTGGCTCATTATCAAACCTTAATTTCTAAAATTCGCAACAAAATAAAAGAACCCTTGTCAATCACAACAGATATTATTGTTGGCTTTCCGGGAGAAACAAGAGAACATTTTGAAGGAACCGCCACTCTACTGCGGGATGTCGGCTACGATATGGCCTACATCGCCCGCTACTCTCCGCGCCCAAACACAATCGCCAAAGAGTATTTCAAAGACGATGTTTCTCGCGAAGAAAAAAGAGAGCGCGAGCGAATTTTAACAGAAATTTTAAAAGCAAGCGCCATTGAACGCAATCGTGCGTATATCAGCAAAACTCTGCGTGTCCTCGTTGAAAAACAAAAACGAGAAGGTGTATTTTTAGGCAAAACCCGCACCTTTAAAAGCGTTATCTTTCATGCTCATGAAAACTGCGTCGGCGAATTTGTGGAACTCAAAATAACCGCCGCAGACACATGGGGTCTTGAAGGCATTCTTCACTTTGAGTGAAACGACATATATACAATAAAATGCGTGAATTTGTGCTTGATTATAGGATAATTCACGCATTATTGACAAATTTTAGTAAATATAATAAAATAGCGACATGGCTATTACGCAACCAACCAAAAAGCGCCTCCACACATTAAAAGCAGAGTTTGATACTTTAAAACAAGACAAAGGGTCGCTTTTGGCAATGATTGACGAGGTTGAAATACCGGAAAACGTCTATAACTCAAACGCTATTGAAAATTCCACCCTTACTCTCAAAGAAACGGAAAGAATTCTCATGGAGCAGGAACTGTCGCGAGAGGTATCTCTCCGAGAAGTTTTTGAAGCAAAAAATTTAGCTCGGGTGATCGCCTACAAACGCAATAAAAGCGCGCACGAACAGCTCGACAAGGAACTCATATTGCTTTTACACCAAATGCTTATTGGCGAGATTGATGACTCAATTGCCGGGCGATTTCGCGCGCAAGGAGAATATGTGAGGGTCGGTGCACACATTGCGCCGACCCCAGAACACGTTGAACGCATGACAGAAAATATACTCATTGAGTATTCAAGCGAATTGAGTACGTATTTTTTGGATAAAATTGCCAAATTCCATTTAGATTTTGAAACCATTCATCCTTTCTGCGACGGCAATGGGCGCATCGGGCGCGTTCTTATCAATTTTCAGCTCATCCAGCACGGCTTTCCGCGAATTATGATCCGTAATAAAGAAAAAAGAATCTACTATCGCGCGTTTCAAAATTATAGAGAAAAAAAACAAACAAAAACCATGGAAAAAATTTTATCTCTCGCGGTGCTGGAATCCTTACACAAACGAATCGCCTATCTGAAAAGCAGTACAATCGTTTCTTTATCGGAATACATTAAACAAAATAAACTGTCAGCGCCCGCAATAACAAACGCGGCGCGCAGGCAAACCATCCCCGCTTTTAGAGAAAAGGGCGTTTGGAAAATTGGTAAAAACTTTCAGCACGCACAAAAATAATCGCCACTGGTGCATGAAACATTATTGTCCTTTCTCTGTTGCTTGCCCAAAACAGCGTAAAACGCTACACTTTTTATGCATCGTTCCGCATCGGGGTGTGGCGCAGTTGGTAGCGCGCGGGATTCGGGTTCCCGAGGCCGGAGGTTCAAGTCCTCTCACCCCGACCAAGTTAGACATTGGGAGTTTTTTGAAAATTGAAACACTAACGAGAATCGCCAAAGCGTTGGATGTTGGCGTTGATGAGTTGATAAAGTAAAAATATGCCTAGAACAAACGAAGCAAAAGCACGAATAAAAATAAACAAACTCCTTGAAGAGTCAGGATGGCGTTTTGATGACAATGAAACAGGTAAAGCCAACATTCAACTTGAGCCGGGTGTTCAATATGCTAAACTTGGTGATGATTTTGAAAACGAAACGCGCGGATTCATTGATTTCCTCTTGCTCGATAAGGACGGCCGCGCACTCGTTGTAGTAGAAGCGAAAAAGGAATCCATTGATCCGCTATCCGCCAAAGAACAGGCACGAAACTACGCCAGAAATGCTGGTGCTCGTTTTGTAATTCTCTCGAACGGAAATATTCATTATTTTTGGGACACCAAGCATGGAAATCCAGACACCATTTCTCGTTTCCCGACACAAGACTCAATCACGCAATACGAAAAATACACTCCAAACCCATTAGAACTCGCACAAACACCTATTGATCAAAATTATATCGTAGAAACACAAATCCCAGGATATACGACAGATCCTGCGTTTCAGAATGAATCGACAAGGGCAGAATTTTTAAAGAAAAATAATCTCAAGCAACTTCGTCTTTACCAAGTACAGGCAATTAAAGCACTTCAAGAATCAGCACAAGGCGGGAGTCAGAGATTTTTATTTGAAATGGCAACAGGTACCGGCAAAACTCTTATTTCGGCGGCAGTAATAAAACTATTTCTTAAATCCGGCAACGCGCGCCGAGTGCTTTTTCTTGTTGACCGACTGGAGCTTGAGGATCAAGCGCAAAAAGCCTTTTCTCAATATCTTGGTCATGATTTTCCAAGCGTTATCTATAAAGATAGTCGTGATTCGTGGGCTAATGCCAGCATCGTAGTTTCCACCATTCAAACTTTTCTTGCCGGTGATCGCTATAAAAAAGAATTTTCCCTAACTGATTTTGAATTAGTTATTTCAGACGAAGCCCACCGCTCAATCGGCGGAAACAGCCGAGCAGTTTTTGAATACTTTGTCGGCTATAAACTGGGACTTACCGCTACCCCCAAAAATTATTTGAGAGGATTTGATGCCGAAGGTGCTGATAGTCAAAGAGAATACGAGCGCCGGCTTTTGCTTTCAACATATAAAACATTTGGTTGCGAATCCGGCAATCCGACTTTCTCATACGATTTAGAACGAGGAGCAGAAGAGGGCTATCTGATTAAGCCGACACTCGTTGACGCACGAACAGAAATTACGACCGAGCTTCTCTCGGAAGACGGCTATGCCGTTCATACGCTCACGGAAAGCGGCGAGACCATTGACGAAGTATTTAATGAACGCCACTATGAGCGGAAAATTTTTAATGAAGAAACAAATATCGCCATGTGCAAGGCGCTTATTGATAACGGACTTTTTGATCCAGTCGCGAAAAAATTAGGAATAGACCTATTTGGAAAATCAATCGTCTTTTGCGTATCACAAAAACACGCGGCGGGAATTATGAACATCCTGAACAAATTGGCTTTTGAAAAATGGCCGCAACAATACAGCGAGTCAAATTTCGCCATGCAGGTTTCTTCTCAAGTGCCAAATGCCCAGCAAATGACCATCAATTTCGCTAATAACCGCCTTGGCGGGCAGGCAAATTCACCGGAAGGCTATGACACGAGCAAAACCCGCGTTGCCGTTACTGTCGGCATGATGACTACCGGCTACGATTGCCAAGACCTGCTCAATATCGCGCTGATGCGACCAGTTTTTAGTCCAACTGATTTTGTGCAGATAAAAGGACGCGGCACTAGAAAATGGCAATTTGAGTACAACGATTATAAAAATGACCCGATTATTAAAACAAAAGAAAAATTCAAGTTTTTTGATTTCTTTGCTACCTGCGAATATTTTGAAAATGAATTTGATTATGATGAAAGAATTACTCTTCCGCCAATCCATGTAACCCCACCAACCGGCCCCGGAGGCGATGGACCGGGCACAGATGGCCCCGGAAGCGATGGGCCAGTTGGACCAAAAGGCCCGATTGATCTTGCCACTTCTGACCAATTAGCTACGATTTCCGAAACTCCTGGTGGAGTGATTATGCGTATTGATCGTGAGGGCTTTAGGCGCGCCGTTGAAGAAGATGTTCTTGGCAACGAAACGCTCAAAAATATGTGGAATAACGGCGACACTGAAGAAGCTGAAGACTTTACCAAAAAGAATATTTTTGATAAGCCAAAGTACTTCCTCAATCTCGACAAGATAAAGAAGATTTTTGGTGTAGATCGTCGTATTACGGTAAAAGAATTTCTACAAGTAGCTTTTGGCGATAAAGAAACTTTTGAAATGAAAGATGACCTCTTGGAATCAGAATGGGTTAAATTTATGGAGGTAAATCCAGTTGATCAAGCACACTATGCGCCCGTCAAAATGTTTTTCAAAGCGTATGTTACTGACGAAAAAGTACGCGAAATTGTCACTAGCCGTCAAGTTGGTCGTTTCAACACAGAATCATCTTTCCATTTTGACGAATACCAACAGTTAAATGGATTTAAAACAGTCGTCCCGCAATATGTCCGTGATTACGCCTATCATTTAACGAATTTATAAATCCATGAAAAAAATCAATGTACAGGGTATTGAAATAGTTATTATTTCTGAAGGAGAACATGATTATATTTCTTTAACGGATATGCTGAAAGCTAAAGATGGAGAATTTTTTATCTCTGACTGGTTAAGAAATAGAAATACCGTTGAATTTTTGGGCATTTGGGAAGGAATCAATAATCCCGGATTTAATTATGGCGAATTCGCCACAATTAGAAGTAAAGCGGGCTTAAACAGCTACAAAATCAGTGTAAAAGATTGGGTGGAAAAAACGGGCGCTATCGGACTTCGTGCAACTGCCGGTCGTTATGGAGGAACATACGCGCATAAAGATATAGCTTTTGAGTTTGGAATGTGGATTTCACCGCAATTTAAGCTGTATCTAATAAAAGAATTCCAACGTTTGAAAATCGAAGAAAATGAGAGGCTTATCTTGGGTTGGGACGCAAAGAGAGCTTTGACTAAAATTAACTACCGAATACACACGGATTCAATAAAAGAAAACATTGTCTTGCCTCAAAAGTTATCTACAAAAGAAGCGACGAAGGTGTACGCAAACGAAGCAGATGTCTTGAATGTTGCCCTCTTTGGAATGACGGCCCAAGATTGGAAAACAAAAAATAAAAGCAAGCAGGGCAATATGCGGGACTATTCTGATGTATATCAGCTTGTTTGCCTTGCAAACCTAGAAACTCTCAATTCCGAATTTATAAAAATGGAATTTTCTCAAAAAGAACGATTGTTGAAACTGAACGAGATAGCGATTACTCAAATGAAATCTCTTTCAACAAATAACACCCTGAAGAAACTAAAATAATTATGAATACCGACACAAAACGACATATAGATTCTGCCCGCCAAGTTTTGGTTGGCGTGGTGCCAAATCCTACTTCGCAAATTGACCAAATCACTAACGCGCTAATTTATAAGTTCATGGACGATATGGATCAAGCGGCGATAAAAGCCGGAGGCGACCCATCGTTTTTTGTGGGCGACTTGGAACATTATGCCTGGACACGGCTTATGGACGCGCGTATGGGCAACCAAGAGCGGATGAACCTGTATTCCGAGGCGCTGATTAAGTTTTCACAGGCCAAACAGCTACCGGAGCTTTTTCGTGGTATTTTCAAATCCGCCTTTTTACCATACCGCTCTCCCGAAACCCTTGGCCTTTTCCTTAAAGAAATTGATTATTTTGACTACTCACACCCCGAAGAACTGGGCAACGCCTACGAATATCTACTTTCCATAATGTCATCACAAGGTGATGCGGGACAATTCCGCACGCCTCGCCATATTATTGATTTTATTGTTGATGTGGTGAACCCTACCAAAGACGATAAGGTGCTTGATCCGGCTTGTGGCACTGGCGGATTCTTGGTGAGTTCGTACAAACATATTTTAGAACAGCACGACGGCAAAGACGATCTGAAGAAAAAAGAAAAACCTCTCACGCCTGACGAGCGCAAAAAATTGATGGCCAATTTTGAGGGCTACGATATTGATCCGACTATGGTGCGCATCGCACAGGTCAATATGTATCTCCATCAATTTAAAAATCCAAAAATCTTTCAGTATGATTCGCTTTCGAGCGATGAACGCTGGAACGATAAATTTGATGTCATTCTTGCCAATCCGCCGTTTATGTCGCCAAAAGGAGGTATCAAACCCCACAGCAAATTCAGCGTGCCATCAAGCCGGAGCGAAGTGCTTTTCGTGGATTATATTATGAATCACCTCCGACCAAAAGGCCGCGCTGGCATTATCGTGCCGGAAGGGATTATTTTTAGAAATGATGAAGGATATAGACAGTTAAGAAAAAATTTGGTTGAAGATGGGCTTTATGCAGTCGTATCTATGCATAATTCTCTATTCAAAGGATCAAAAGCGGGAGTAAAAACAAGTATTCTATTGTTTGATAATGAAATTACAAAACAGCAGACCGAAATACTTTTTGTAAAAATAGAAAATGATGGATACGCACTTGGAGCGACGAGGCGAGCGCTATGTAATGAAAATGGGAATAAACCGGAATGGTGCCCAAAGCATAGTGATATGCCGAATGTGAAAGATATTTTGAATAAATGGAACACGGGAGAAAAAGTAGAAAACAAGCTCGCGGTCTATGTAGAAAAATCAAAAATTGCCGAGAACGGCGACTACAATCTTTCCGGTGATCGTTATCGCATAACAACCGATTACACCAATGCCAAATGGCCGATGGTGGAGTTGGGAGAGGTTGCGGAAATATTGAAAGGGTCGGCGATAACTAAAAAAGATACAAAACTTGGAAATATTCCGGTAATTGCTGGCGGACAGGAACCTGCTTATTATCACAATGAGTCAAATAGAAATGGAGAAGTAATAACTGTCAGTGCATCAGGCGCTTATGCTGGTTTTGTAAATTATTTTACTATTCCAATTTTTGCTTCTGATTGTTCAACGATACAAACTAAAGATGAGGCTATCGCAAGTACGAAATACCTTTATACCGTACTTAAAGCCAAACAAGAAGACATCTATGGATTTCAGCAGGGTGGTGCACAGCCCCATGTATACCCTAAAGATTTAAGAATCATTCAAATCCCTCTCCCACCTCTAGAAATCCAAGAGCAAATTGTGAAGGAGCTAGATAGCTACGCAGGCATCATCGCCGGCGCCAAACAAATCGCGGAAAGCTGGAAACCGAGAATCGACATTGATCCCGAGTGGGAGAAGGTGAAGTTGGGGGATATATTGAGTTTTATAGGAAGTGGTGCTACACCCTTGGGGGGTCAAGAGGTTTATCAAACAGAAGGGATCTTATTTATAAGAAGTCAAAATGTTCTTTTGGGAGAATGTGATTTTTCAGACGCTGTATTTATTTCAGATGATGTTTATGAACAGATGAGACGGAGCAAGGTTCAGAAAAATGATGTGTTGCTTAACATCACAGGTGCTTCTATCGGAAGATGCGCCGTTTACATTGAAGATAGAAAGGCAAATGTAAATCAGCATGTCACGATTCTACGATGTGATAAAAAGATATTGCCACTATTTCTTATGAATATAATTTTAGGTAAGACTGTACAGGACAACATTTGGGCAGTTCAAGGTGGAGCATCAAGACAAGCCTTAAATTATCAACAAATTCGGCTATTTGACATCCCTCTCCCTCCTCTCACCACCCAAAAGCAAATCGTGACGAAGATTGAAGATGAGAGGAAAATCATTGAAGCCAACAAAAAATTGATCGGAATTTACGACCAAAAAACCAAAGAAGTCATCGCCAAACTTTAGTCAGAATAGTTATGTATGAAAACGCTCAAGAAATATTTGACTATTTACCAATTCGCCGAAATATGGGGCCAATAATAGAGTTAAAAGTTGAGGCAGTATTGAACACCATCTAGTTTTGCGGAAAATAACCAAAACTGCTACTATATAAGTATCAAACTATGAGTAAAACAGATTTAATCAAAAAGCTTGAAACAGAGTGCACTTCGCGCGTTATAACCTATGCCACCAGCGATAGGGCTCCTTTTGCTACTAAAATTGCGAACGACATTATTCCACTCTTGGGCAATCAGCTCGACGCCATTGGTAAGGTAAAAAAAATCAGTCTTTTTCTCTACACGAGCGGTGGAGATATGCTTGCACCAATTCGTATTGTTAAATTAATTCGTAATCATTGTGATGAGTTTGAGATTCTTGTTCCTTACAAGGCACATAGTGCAGGGACACTTATTTGCATGGGAGCCGACACGATTGTAATGGGCAAGCTCGGTGAATTAACTCCGGTTGATCCGACTACTGATCATCCATTCAATCCACAGAACCCATCAAACCCACAGCAGAGGCTTCCTGTGAGTGTGGAGGATTTGAATTCATATCTTCTGTTCGCAAAAGAAAAGGCAGGAGTGAAAGAAGATCAGATGATTGATTCGTATAAGTTGCTTGTAGAAAAACTTCACCCATTATCCATTGGCAACGCGTATCGTGCTTATAGAATGGCAAAAATGGTTTCTGAACGTCTGCTTTGGTTGCATATGGATAAAAATGACGAAAAAATCAAAAAAATTGTTAAGGAAATGACGGGTGATATTACTATCCATGCTTATCCAATTGACCAAGACGAAGCAACAGAATTAGGACTTAAAATTGAAAAGGCGACCGATGGGGTCGATAAAACTATGCGTGAGCTATACGACACTTATGCTGATGAAATGAAACTTGGTCAGCCGTTCCATCCAAACGAATTGCTTGCCGGAAAAGATTCGGCGGACTTTGAGCGTCCGGGTGCATATCTTGAAACAACAGACTTGTCATATCAGTTTACTTTTGCTGGAAAAGTTCAGAAAACTATCAAAAATAATCAGCCCTCGATTGATCTTAATTTTGACTCCCAGTCGTGGGTAAAAAAATAATATGACTAACGAATATACAACAATTGCACCCGCAAATATAATGCCAGGAAGTCTACGTTTTCCTTCCGGAATGATTTCCGAGTATGAGGATAATTCTTCTAGAGCAAGTATATGGACATCAATTTATATTGAATTTCCTCGACCTTCTCTACCCTCAACTGCAAAAACTTTTGACAATGGGTTCATTGGTATTCTAACCAATGAAGAAGCGGAGTCTATGAAAGAGGATCTAAAACTCTTTAAGAAACGATTCAATGATGACTTCGCAAGAAAGAACAAAATACTGTTTGGATACTAATTTCATCATTGATCTCTTGAACGGCAAGAATAACGCCGTGCTAGTCTATGAAGAAATTAAAGATGCTCCACTTACAATAACCGCTATCTCTTCAGTGGCACTATTTGAGATTCTGCGCGGGAAAGAACAGAATCAGACAAAAATACAAAAATTTGAGGAACTAAGGAAGACACTCGAGGTTTTGCCGTTTGGAGAAAAAGAAGCTGAAGAGGCAGGTCAAACAGAAAAAGCTATTCGTGAAAAAGGATTGAATATTGAAATTGACGACTTGCTTATTGGCGCAACAGCGAAAACCCATGGGGCAACTTTGATTACCAATGACGGGGGTTTTGCCAGTTTTGAAGGATTGCAACTGCGGACGTATTAAGTGATATTTTATTTTTGTCCGCCGAAAAGTTTTGGGGGCGAAGCCCAAGCAGTCGGGCAGTTTCTGCCGCGCGTAGCGCGGCAATTAGTCAGAGTTTTGTTTAAAATAGGTTCGCACTGCGTTCAGTAATTGCGACCAAGTTAGACTTTTTTAGCTTGAGACAATAGCAAAAATTATAATTAGTTGCAGTTACTTTTTTGAGTTATTGAACGGCTTTTTTAACAATTCGCATAAGTTTACGATAAAAGTTATAATAAAAGAAACCAACGTATAGTACTTATCAACTTTTATCCCCTCTCCCTATGCCGACAAACGCAAAAAAAATTCTCATTATAGAAGACGAAAAGCCGATGGCGCGGGCGCTTGAGCTGAAATTGACGCACGCCGGCTTTGAAGCAGTAAGCGTTTCCAATGGAGAGAAAGGCATTGAGATGCTTGAAGAGCAATCTTTCTCTCTGATTTTACTAGATCTCGTCATGCCGCAGACGAACGGGTTCATAGTGCTTGAAACACTGAAGCAAAAAAAAATCAACACTCCTGTCATCGTTCTTAGTAATTTGAGCCAAGACGACGACGAAGAGCGCGTGAGAGCGCTCGGCGCAAAAGAGTTTTTTATCAAATCCAATACCCCGATTGCGGCTATTGTTGCAAAAGTAGAAGAGTTTTTGAAATAACACAATCTGAATGAAATTTGAGGATACAACCATCAAGCAAACGCTTCTCAAAGAAAATTATCTTACCGAAGAAGATATAAAGCGCGCAGATGAGTTTGCCAAAACACATCGCGCGTCCTTTGTGGAATATCTGCTCCAAGAAAATCTTATTACCAAAGACCTCCTGGGGCAGGCGGTTGCGGAATCGCACAATGTCCCCTATGCAGATTTAAATTCAGAGCCTGCTTTGCCTGAACAGATACAAAAAATTCCAGAAGAAATCGCAAAAAAATACAATGTCATCCTGCTGAAAGAAGAAAAGAACAGTATTACAGTTACTACTGATAATCCAAAAAACGCCGAACTATTGCCGTCGTTAAAAAAATTATTTGCCGTCAAAAAAATAAACATTGCCTACTCGCTTACCGAAGACATTACCGCAAGCTTTGTCCACTACCAAAAGCCGCTTGAAACCCGCTTTTCTAAAATTATTGGAAACAATGGCCGTGTTGCGCCGGAACTCTTGGAAGAAATTTTTGCTGATGCGCTGGTATTTCATGCCTCTGATATTCATTTTGAGCCGCAACAGCAAGATGTTTTAGTGCGATTTCGCGTTGACGGCGTTTTGCATGAAGCCGGCCGTATTCCTAAAGAATACTACGAAAATATTCTCAATCGGATCAAAGTGCAAAGCCGTCTGCGGATTGATGAACATTTTTCCGCCCAAGACGGCTCTTTAAGGTACGAATGCAAAGAAACAATTGTTGACCTTCGGACCTCTGTTGTCCCCACAATTGAAGGAGAAAAAGTGGTACTGCGCGTTCTTGCGGCGTATGTGCAAGGGTTATCCCTCGGGCATCTCGGCCTCTCCCTTGCACATCAGAAGCTTCTTGAAACCGCCGCGCAAAAACCGTTCGGCATGATACTTGTTACAGGGCCTACCGGAAGCGGGAAAACGACAACGCTTTATACGCTTCTTAAACTTGTCAATAACCCCGGGGTAAATATTACAACCATAGAAGACCCTGTAGAATACAAAATGCTCGGGGTGAATCAAATTCAAGTCAATAGCCAAACGAACCTTACCTTTGCAAAGGGCTTGCGCTCCATCGTTCGCCAGGATCCGGATATTATTTTGGTCGGAGAAATCCGCGATAACGAAACCGCCGAAATTGCCCTGAATGCGGCCCTTACCGGACATCTCCTCTATTCCACATTTCATGCCAATGATGCGGCAACCGCTCTTCCCCGGCTTCTGAATATGGGCATTGAGCCGTTTCTGCTCGCCTCTACGCTTGAAGTGATTGTTGCCCAGCGGTTAGTGCGAAAAATATGCGAACACTGTAAACACAGCGTGGCGCGGCTCGTGAAAAATTTTGAAACGCCGCAGTTGAAAGCAACAATCCCCTATTTGAAGAGCACAGACATAACACTCTATGAAGGAAAAAAATGTGGGGCATGCGGGCACACGGGCTATAAAGGCCGCACCGCTATTTTTGAGTTTATTCAGATTACTCCGCAGATGCAAAACCTTATTTTGCGCTCTCCCTCAACGCAAGAAATCTGGAAACTTGCGCGCAAAGAAGGCGCAAAATCCCTTTTTGAAGACGGTATTGAAAAAGTAAAAGCCGGGATAACGACTCTTGAAGAGTTGCTCCGCGTCGCAGAGCCGCCCGCAACTAAAATAAAAGATCGGTTATGATGAAAGCACAAGAGTCCCCAAAGCACAAGCAGGGCGCACGCGCGCGCACAAGAAAGACGCGCCCGCTTTTTACCTTCGGCCTCAATAAGGAACGCGATTATTTTGTTGAAAATTTAAGCATGTTGCTTGCGGGCGGCATGCCCATTTTAGGAGTGCTTGACGCGATAGTAAAAGAGACGCGATCCCGCCGCATGAAAACTATTATTGCCTCGCTGAAAGCAAATATTGAGTCTGGTTCTTCTTTATGGAAGGCGCTTGCGGAAAGCCGTCTTTTCCCAAAACACGCGGTTTCTTTGATTCGCCTCGGCGAAGAATCGGGGAAACTCACAGACAACTTAAAGGTAGTTGCAATTGAACAAGAAAAAGACAGGGTATTTAAATCTAAACTCCGCTCCGCCATGATGTACCCGGTGTTCGTGCTGTCGCTCACGGCGATTATCGGCGTTGGGATTGCGTGGTTTATCTTACCCAAGCTTGCGACTGTCTTTGCCCAACTCAACATAAAATTGCCGCTGATGACGAAAATTCTCATTGGCGCCGGAACATTCCTTGGGGTTCACGGCCGCTTTGTTATCCCAGCCGGCATTATCGGCATACTTTTATTATTCTTTTTTACCTTTTCATTTTCAAAAACAAAATTCGTCGGACAATTTTTGTTATTTTTCTTGCCCGGTGTTAATGGACTTATTAAAGAAATAGAAATCGCGCGATTCGGCTATCTTTTGGGCACGCTTCTTGAAGCGGGGCTCCCTATTACGCACGCGCTTGATTCGCTTGCGAGCGCAACCGAAATTTCGCCGTACCGCAAGCTATACGCGCACATACGCGATTCGGTTGAAGACGGCAATTCAATTCAAAAAAGTTTCGCGGCATTTCGGACCACTTCCAGCCTTATTCCCGCGCCGATACAACAGCTTATTGTTGCCGGCGAACAATCCGGCACGCTTGCCCAGATATTGATCAAAATCGGCCAAACATTTTCAGAAAAAGCAGACATCACAACAAAAAATCTTACCGTTATTTTAGAGCCGATACTTTTAGTCATAGTATGGCTCGGAGTTGTTGCTGTGGCTCTCGCGGTAATTTTGCCTATTTACAGTTTGGTTGGCGGCTTTAACGCAGACCATGGTACACCATAGCTATGAAGAATGCCGGGTTCACCTTAATTGAGGTCTTGCTTTCTATCACAGCGATCGCCATTATCGCAGGTATCTCTATTCCAGTTTATCAATCATTTCAAAATAGAAACGATTTGGATATCGCGGCAACGGTCTTTGCGCAAACCGCGAGGCGGGCGCAGGTTTTAGCGCAAGCCGCAGACGGCGATACTTCATGGGGAGCGCGGGCGCAAAGCGGGAGCATCACGCTTTTTAAGGGCGGAAGTTATGCAACGCGCGATGCATCTTTTGATGAAACATTTGATATGCCGACAAGTATCATACTATCTGGAATACAGGAATTCGTATTTACAAAATTCACCGGCCTGCCGCAAACAACCGGCACGCTGACGCTTACTTCAAGTAATAATGAAACGAGAACTGTTACATTCAACGAAAAGGGGGTGGCAAGCTATTAACCGGCAAGGGTTCTCGCTTGTTGAGACTATCCTCGCGAGCGCCATTTTTGTTCTGCTTCTCACTGCTCTTGTTGGCGCGTATCTCTATGGCCAAGAATCCACCGTGTTTGCAGGAAACCGCGCCCGCGCCACACTTTTAGCCGAAGAAGGGCTGGAAGCTGTGCGAAATATCCGCGATGCGAGCTTTTCAAATCTCACCGACGGCGCGTATGGTTTGACTACGACAAGCAATCAATGGAACTTGTCCGGATCGTCTGACGCGGCAGACATTTTTACTCGCCAACTTACAATTTCATCTGTTGATGCTAAAAGAAAATCCGTAACAGCAAACGTAACATGGCAACAAAATCCGCAACGGATCGGGCTGGTTTCGCTTGCAACGCGCTTTACTAATTGGTTTGCATCAGGCATTGGAAATTGGTCGTTGCCGGCATTAGAGAATAGTTATAATCTTACATCTGCCAACAGCGGTAACGGCGGCGCAGATGCGTTGTCAATTGCGTTTGCAAACAACTATGTTTATTTAAGCAGAGCCGTGAGCGGAGGCAAAGAGTTTTATATTTTTGACGTCTCAAATCCAGCGATTCCAAACATGGTTGGCTCTCGCGATTTGAACGGCGACCCAAATGACATTGTTATCAGCGGCAATTACGCCTATATCGCTTCTACGGACAATTCTGAAGAACTGCAGATTCTTGATGTAAGCGATCCGTCCGCGATTCAAAATGCGGGGAAGCTTACCGTAGTTGATCTCACTGCTCTAAACAGCGGAAACAACAATGCCAATGCAATCGCTGTGGCAGTTTCCGGAAATTATTTATATATGGCGCGCGCCGCAGGCGATCCTTTTTTAATCTTTGATCTTTCAAATCCGGCAAATCCCGGCAACCCGATCGGCCGCACCGCGACTGTTACAGGTTCTCCTACTGATGTCCAGATTGCCGGAAATTATGCGTATCTTACATCAGACGATAATAACGCGGAGTTTCAAGTTGTAGATATAAGCGCAAAAACTCTTCCAACGCGCGTTGGGTTTTTTGATCTCAACAGCGGTAATGGAGGCGCAGATGCTCAAGCGCTTATTTTGGCTGGAAACTATGCTATTGCAGGCAGGGTTGCCTCTGCGGCTCCGGAACTGTACAGCATCAATGTTACAAATCCTTTATTACCAGGCATTTCTTCAACACTGGAAATTGGCGCTGATGCGCGGTCAATCTCTTATGATCCGTCATGGGTGTATGCTTTTTTGGCGACCAACGACAACAGCAACGATTTTAAAGTAATTGACCTCTCAAATCCGGCAAGCTTAGGATCGCCGCCGCCTTTTGGACAGCTAAATATAAATAATAGTCCGCAACAGATAGTGTATGAGATTAGTTTAGATCGTGCATTTGTCGCAAGTTCGAATAACATCCAAGAACTGCAAGTTATCAAACCGCAGTGAGCAGTGAATGAAAAACTACAAACTACAAACTAAGAGCGGTTTCACTCTCATAGAGCTTCTTCTTTATGTTGCCATCTCGTCAGTTATGCTTTTAATTACCTCGCTTTTTTTACAGACTCTTTTGCAGTCCCGCATTAAAAACCAAACCATCGCAGAAGTGGAACAACAAGGACTGCACATCATGCAGTTGATTACCCAAACCGTT
>Ga0209211_10007425_pt1 | contig 15387 bp, 14 predicted proteins | sample RifGroA2_FD_183992 | JGI IMG/M metagenome (GOLD analysis project Ga0209211, IMG submission 183992) | Groundwater microbial communities from Rifle, Colorado, USA - Groundwater A2 (SPAdes) (version 2) | ecosystem: Environmental > Aquatic > Deep subsurface > Groundwater | place: Rifle, Colorado... | reverse complement strand
TCTATAATGTCTTTTTCAGAAACTCCTTCCAAAGCCAGGAGCTTTTTCACGGAGTCCAACAGTATCTGGCGCTTGTCCATTCTCTACCAGTTAAAAAATAGTGTTTCAGGCTTTAAAAATGTTGTTTTAAAAAATCAAAAAAGCAAAGCACTTATGTGCTATCGCAGATAGCACGACGTACCCAGATGCCAACTGGCTGGGCAGTTGGACCTAGCGGGAATCGAACCCGCATCCCCTCCACGCCAAAGAGGAATCCTGACCATTAGACTATAGGCCCTTTTTGCGTAAAGAATTGTTTTGGAAGCTTTTAAAAAACAGTGCTGGTTTTTTTCAAAAAGGCTTTTTCACTGCGCCAACAGCAAGAGCGTAATAATAGAATTCTCCCCAAAGCTCGTAGTACTTTAATGGCTTTTCATCAAGCTGCGAGTAGTCAAAAATGAAGTCTTTGAATGCAAGCCATTTTTTCCTGTTCTCAGCGGTCTCCTTGTTTTCAAAAAGCCAGTAAAAAAACCTGTAAGCGATTTTTCCAAAAAAATGCGAGTAAACCACCCATGCAGCAAGCCAGGTTAAGGTTAAAATCCACGTGCCTAAAACTAATGAAGACTGCGAACTAATCAAGGTTGGAACGATTAGGGTTGAAAGAACTATTACAGCCATTAAACCATATGTCAGGTACATTAAAAGATGGATCTTGATAATCTGCCAAACTATCTCCTTGAGCAGGAATTTTCTCTCAATTCTTGAGTCTCCAATCTTTCTAGAGCTTATAAAATAAACAACAATAAAAGGGGCCAAAAGAGCCACTGCGGCAAGCATCAACTGTAAAGCAGTTCTTATTTCATTGCTTGGAACCAGCATCATTATCGGAAAGAGTGCAAGAAGCGGAATTGTGATAAAAAAGAAAGCTATTATTGAAAGTATTGTGTAACTGATAAAACCGAAAATAACAAATCCTCCGGGGATTTTGGCAGGATTGAATGGAAAAGCGCTTCCAAACTTTCCGACAGTGTTCTGCAAAACCAGGCTTTCATACTTTCCTGAAACATAATCAAGCTCTGAAAACTTTATTGAAACAAGGCCGCCCCTGGCTTTTGCTTGCAATAACTCCCACAAGAAAACCTCATTATCGTTCAAGTCTGAACTGTCCTTAAGCCTTATTTCAAGACCGTCTAGAAAATATCGCTCTATGTTAAGCTTACCTTTCCTGTCCAGGTGCATTAAATCTGCAATTATCCCCTTCTTTGTAACGTGCATTGTTGCAAGGAACTCTGCAACAGAAGGCCTGTAGGAAAAAGGAGGCTCTGTGTAAAAGGTTTGGTTTTCAATTTTGGAATCTGAAGCCATCATGTTAGTTAAGGCTTTCTAGTATTTTAAGAATTCGGAAAAAAAGCGACTATGGAGAAATGAGCAATACGTTGTCTCCTCTGAGAATGAGCTTGCCGAATTTTGTCTTAATCTCTCCGTCCTTGAGCTCTTGCGCGTTCTCTAAGACAATGTTCATGTGGACGTCAAAGGCTTTAAGAGTTCCCCTGAACTGCATGTTGTCCTTTAAAGCTACTAAAACTTCCTTTCCAATAGCTTCATTCAAGAGGTCAAAAGGCCTTTGGGTCATTTTTCCTTCACTATCCTTCAAGCAGCTTTAGGCTTTTTTTTAAATATTGAAAACAACCTATTAAAAAAGCCAGCTATAGGGTTTTTTCCCCTTTCATGCACTATTGCAATCTCCGCTCCAACAATCTTTGAAGCAGTCTTTCTCAAGGCAAGCGCTGCTGGAGCGTTTGGAGACCTAACCATTAAAGGGCCTCCTTTCTCGTGCAGGAAAGTCTTCCAGACTTCAGGATCGTAAGGTATTATTCCATAAACCGGGAGCTCGAGCATTTTCATAACGTCAGTGTCTGAAATCTCTCCCTTTTCTCCTCTAACCATGTTCAAGACAATGCCTATTATTTTCCTGTTAAGCCTTTGCGCCACTATTTTGGTTTTCAACACGTCTGCAATGCTTGGAGGGTCTGGGGTTGCAACCAAAAGCACCTCATCAGAAGCTGAAATTGCCGCAAGAACGTTTTTTTCAATTCCTGCAGGAACATCAAGAAGTATAAAGTCAAACTGGCCTGCAATGCTGTCAATCACGCTTTCCAAGCGTTCTGAATCCACTCTCCGGTAATTTTCAAGGCTCAGGCCTGAAGGCACTATCTTCACTCCTTTAGGGCCGTCATAAATCGCGTCATTTATTGTTGCCTCTCCAAGCAATACATCGTGCAATGTTATTGGAGAGCTTTGCATTCCAAGCAATAGGGAAAGGTTTGCCATCGCAATGTCAGCATCCACTATGCAAACGCTATAGCCGTTCTGCGCTAACGCAATGCCCACATTGCCTGCGAGCGTAGTCTTTCCAACGCCGCCTTTTCCAGAAGCGATGCAAATGACTCTTCCCATAAAAACCAGCTTTTTTGAAACAATAAACTCTTGATTAATCATTAAAAGCGTTATTGAATAAAAAAGCTATCGCAAAATGCCCCTTTTTTCCTGTTTTTAATCAGAGTGCTTTTTAAGGAAGGATTCCAAATCATCCGCAATGGCTTTCAATTCAACATTGTGCAAATTGCTTGCTGCATGCACTATGTACACTTTTTTGGAGAACGGGTAGAGCATGTACCAGCCCTTGCTTTTCTTTATGAAAACGCTCTCGGACTTTGGAATTTCAGAGCGGATGTAAGAGAGCATGGCAGTTCCTGTAATGGCTTCCTTCAAGTCAGAGCCATTGCTTGAGATAAGCAAGGAGCCGTTATTGTACGCTACAACAATAGAGTCTACAGCGTGCTTTTCCCTCAAAAGCTTTATCAACTGCGAGAGCTCTTCAACCTCTAGCTCAAACTTGCTGTTCCTTGAGGCTTCCTTTATCATCTTGTACTGTTCGTTAAGCCCAGTCTGCTCCAAATCCAGGACTTTGGAGGCAACTTTCCTGACTACTGTTGAAACTTTTGACAAAACCAAAAAGGCCCACCTTTTTAAAAAAAACCTAAGAAAAGACTGTAGCGAAAGCTTTTACTTCATTTCCCCAAGCCCGAACTTTTTAAACAAGTCTTTTTTTGAAAACTCATGCTGCTGCTTGCTGCTTACAGCTTCTTCCAAGGTCTTTTGCGCGAAAGAATCATCAAACTTTCCAACGCTAAACCTGTCCAGGCCTCTCTTGTCAAAAGCTGTTGAAAGCTTTATCTTTTCATCAAAGGCAATGCTCATGTCAACTTGCAGGTCTGAAAGCTGTATTATGTCAATTATTCCATAGGAAGCGCCTGCAGCGTTAAAGCAATGCGCTAGTGCCAAATCGCTGATTACTGTAATGTCAAACTTCAAATACTCATAAACACAAGCGACTCCAAAGCCTTTCTTGAAAAGCAAGGTTGCTTCCTCAAAGCCGTCAAATCCTTCAATAGCCAAAACCAGGTATCCTGAAAACCTTTCCTCCATCAATCCTTGAACTGTCTTTTTCAAGTCGTTCTCTTTCAAAGCAAGGCCTTGCTTTACAATGTTTCCTGAAGGCAAATTCATTCTTTAAGCTCCCCCGAACTTTTTCAAAACAACCACAAAATCCGCGCTGTTCTTCAAGGCAGCAGCTGCTGATTCGTCCACTAAAACCACAATAGTGTCTTTTCCGTAACGCTTTGCCTTAATCAAGGAAGGCAGGAAGTCAGAGTCTCTAGTAACCCACACGATTCCGTCAATCATTGGATTGAATATTGTTTCAGTCGCATCCACAGCCATTGCAACATCAACATCTCCTACAGTAATAATGCTTTCAAACCCTTGGTTGTTGCAGGCTTCCACTAATTTTTGGGAAGCAAACTGGTTCAGGAAAACCCTTCCAACCTTTATCTGGCCGAATGGAGCCAGGGATTTTTTCACTTCCCTCAAGTCAATGCTGAACTCCTTCCTTAAAATGTTCGGTCCGTCAACAAAAACCGCCAACCTCTTCCCAGGCTTTCCAGAGCCCAGGTGCAATCTCTTCTTCAAATTGTCCAAAACCATGATCTAAAACCTTCCATCAACTCTCTCATAAGTTAAAAGGCTTTGGGAATTAAAAAAACCATAGGTAGAAAAGGGCAAAAACAAAAAAGCTTTTATAGGCAAAAAGCGTAAGAGAAAGCATGAAGGCTAGAACAGTTCTTGCAATTCTTTTCATTCTTGCTTTAGTGCCATTTGCAAGTTCAACTTTAACCCCCTGTCTAGCAGTTGTTGACAAGCCTGATGGAATTCTGCTTGAAAATTGCAATTATGACAGCCAGTCATTTGGCACTGGCTCTCTTTATACCATCACTTTCAAGCTAACGAACGAAAGGGTAGCAAAATATGATGTTGGCGCTGATTATTTCCTGCGCTTTGCTGGAAACTCTGATGTGTCTTACCCTACACCAAACCATGATTACACAATAGACTACCGCAGCAAAGGCGCGGACACTTATGTCCAAGGAAACGAAAAATATCACGATAGCATAACTCTTGAAAGTCTTGAAAGCACTAATGTAACCCTATACCAGTATGTTCCAGGAATATCAAATACAAACTTGCCTTACAAAAAATATGACATGAATTTTTTGGTTTTTATTGACGGCGGAGCTTCCCAAACTGGCGGAATGGTTACAAGCTTGACCACTGGAAGTAGTACTGCTCCACTTCCAACCTCAGTTCAAACCGAGCCAAACGCAAGCGAAGTAAGGTTGAAATTTAGTGCAAGTATTAGCTTATGGGGCAAGACAGTTTTGACTGGTCCGGAAAACCCTTGCAGCGATTTGACTTACAGCATATACCGGGATTGCAACATAAATCCATCAGACTCAACACAAATAGTTTGCTCATCAGGCAACAATGCTCTGGAACGAGGCGATAGTACTAACCAATCATTGAGAGGAATTACAGCATATAATATTGCAATAGTAAAAAATGATGGCGATATTACAATAGGCACAATAATGGGCCCAACAACAGTGACTCCATCAGTATATATTGGGCGAGGCATAAGTGGCTGGAGTACAAGCAACTATAAAACCTGCTTTAAAGGAGCACCGCAATTTACAGGCATCTTAGCAGGCAGCGAGTACATTAGCGTTGGAACACAAATTCCAACAACACTATCTCTTGGAGGTGGAGGCAATAAAGCAGACCAAGCCCCTACTCTGGGAGCAAGCATTAGCCTCAGGGCTTTTGTTGGAGACGATAGGAATGATCAAGGAGAATTAAATCTATACCAATATTCCAGCAGTATATGCGACCCTAATACTAGAATAAACAATGTTTATAACGGCTCAACAATAAGCAGCGAACTAAAATTCTGCATTAATGGCACTGAACTACAGCAAAAAATAAGCGAAGGCAGACAATCCCATATTAATTTTGAGTTTTTTAATGGCACAAGCCTTCCGGGCTCAACAGTTTCAAAGCTTGACTGGGTTAGCGGGGTTTTCACTCACTTTAAAGTTTTAAGAATTCTGCAACCAAATGATGAACATTCCTTCCCTTGGGGGCAAACATACTTTGTGCCAGAAAGTGCTGACGGAAAAATAATACTAAAATTGAGGAACATCGACCCAGCTAATGGAAGAACTTACTTGCTGAAGCAAATTGACGGTCCAGACACTGTAAAAATTTTGGACCAAAAGCGAGACACGTTAAACGGTGCAAATCCAGAACCAAGCTGTGCCAGCAACTCCAATCCTTTTGAGGCCTACAATCCATTTATTCCTCCAATACTCGCCAGGCCTTTAGACCTGCCTGACGGATTTAATGCAGCTACCTGCTTGCAGTTGTTGCCTGGAGATTACGAGTTTGAAGGAACACTCTGCAGTGACTGGGGAGACACTGGTGGAGGAGTCTATGGTTGCTTAGACCCAAACCCAATTAAAGAAACATTAAAAATCAATGTTGGAGCACCTCCAACGCCTGAGCCAGTGTTTGATTCCTACTGTGATATTGGAATCAACGAAGGAAGCGGGGCTTCACTCGGGCCTTCAGCATGCATTGGTTCAAAATGCACCTTGAATGCAGGCAGTAATTATACACTAAACATTAATACAACAAATAAAGAACCAAGTACGATTTGGAGCCCAACTTGCGACAATAATCCGCCAACCGGAGAATGCAATCAAGAGATCGGATTGTACGCTGCCTTGAAAAAAGCAGGAATTTCAGCAGGAATTACAACTGCTTTTAATTTTGGCGCAAGCTCTCCTGTAAGAAACCCTCAATCAGTTGACGAAAACGCGCTTGTTTTAGGAGATAACCAACCGCCAGGCTCAAGCAATTATCTAATGAGCAGCGCGTTCAATGCAGGAACAGCAGGGCTTTACGACTTGCTAGTTGGAACAAGCGGTTACGGACTTCCACAAGTTAACACGAAAGCAGCAATAATGATTATTATAGACCATTCGGGCTCGATGCTTAAGGACTTTACCGGAAATGATCCAGCGCCAGGTGAAGAGCCAAAAATAGAAGCAGCAGACAGGGAAGCAGAGAGGATAATAGGACAGCTTTACAATAATTTCGGCAGCAGCAAAGCAGCGACAAACTTGAAGATTGCAATAATGAATTATAAAAATGACACTACTACTGGCGAGTTTGAGTCGCGTGTAACAACCTGCGCTACACAACAATTGGAGCCTTATGACTCTAACGGCTGTTTCATGGCCGTGACAAACGTGTCAGCTCTTCAAAATCTAGTGCACAAGCAAGGCGTGAATGCTGGGGGAACAAGGACTGGGGCAGCAATAGACATTGCAAACAGGATGTTTGAAAGAGCAATTTACAGGGGCGGCGTAACTTCAGAGTGGAAGAAAATCATGATAATAATAACTGACGGGCAGTCAACTACAGGTTCTGGAAGCGATGCAACAGTAGCTAATTTTATTATAAACCCTGATGGCTCATACCGGCTCTGTGATGAAGGCAATACTGCAAACACTTACCAGTGCTTAAGAGAAACTACTAATGGAGTAAATAATGACAGTTTTGAAACACATTTTGGCAATGACACTAGCACAAACCCGAAAGGATATGTTAGCGACCAAGTTGACAAAGCAAATGCTGCACCGCTTAACATAACAACTTACGGGCTTGGAATTGGAACTGGCGGCGGGATAGATTGTGATGAAATACACTCAATGACTCCGGACATTGCATGCCCTTTGGACTCAGACAAGTTTTCTGAAGAAATTGACAAAATAATAAACTCTCTGTCTGTGGACAAGTTTGGAGACCCATGCAGCAAGGAGATTGAAATAATTGAGCCAGCAAAATCCTGCATGCTAGGGCCTAGCAATGTTGATGTTGTTGTTGGAGGAACTCAAGAGTTTAGAGCAGAATGTTCATCAGAGGCAACCTTTGACCCTAATAAATTGGTTAATTGTCCAACGCTAAACTGGAGTTTAAGCCCTCCAGCTCAAGGAACGCTTTATGATTTAAGCCCTGCGGAAAACGCAAAAAGAAACTTTAAGGCTGAAAACATTACCCAGCTATTGCCTTTCAGCGAGGACGTGGTTGCGGCAAGTACGACGCCAACATTCGAGTGCAGGGCGACAGTGACCATACAGCGAGATCGCGATTCAGAATGCATATTTACCGACCCTTTAATGCAAATCTCGTTCTACAAAGACAACTGCTCTGACCTACAAGACCCGGATAATTTAGAGCTTGGAACAGAATACTGCGCCAAGGTCACAATGAAAAATAAGGGATTGCAAGCATGGAATGATGACGGAGTAACTACCCCGCCAGATCCTTTGACAGGAGACCATTTCAGGCTTGGAATTGCAAGCCCTAGAGACAGCACGGAGTATTTGCTTAGCAAGGCAGTCAATGAGGTTTTGCCTAATAGGGTGCTTCTTGAACCGCTAAACATTCCAATTAACACGGGGGATCCAACAACTTTTACATTCAAGTTCACAACACCTTCAGACCCTGGCTTGCTAAGGTTTTGCCCTTGGAATCCCACAGAAGGAAAATGGGTTTGCGAGTTTGCTTGGCAAATGCTTGACGAATGGAGAGCGTGGTTTGGCCAGACTTGCGAGAGAGAAATCAGAATAAACCCTACATTAAGGGCAGAGGTTGAAATTTCAAGCATTGGGTTTTTGCAGGGAACACCAGTAAGCGAGTTTTTTGGAGACCCAGCAAATGTTGACAAGGAAAAAGACTTGTACTTCAAGGTAAACGTGAGGAATTCTGGAAACACTCAAGCCGATATAAAAGCAAAAGTCATTGTCACAGACCCCAGAACTGACGAAATAAAATTCCAGCAAGATAATATTGGGCCAGCGATAATTCCAAGCAATTTAGCAACAGGCTTTCTTCAAACAACTGACCCTTTATCATCAGCAAACCTTAAAAACCTGCAAGAATCCAAGCTTTACGAAGTAACTGCCCAAATAACAAATTCATCAACCGGAGAATTGTTAGATACTGCAAAAACAAATTTCATCATAAAGCGGCAAACGGCAAACGTGCCTGAATTGAATCCACTGCTTGTAATGCTGGTTTTGGGAATTGTGCTTTTGGTTTTTGCGAGAAAGCAAGCCAGAGAAAAATAAGGCTTGGCAAGACTTTTGCCTTTTTTCAAACGCCTGAAAACGATATGCTTAAATTCTGTAAATTACAGAATACGTGCATGGCAAGGATTTATGCAAGGACGCTTTCCAAAGAGGCCATTATTAACATCAACAAGCAATTCGCTGACGGAACGCTAAGAAGCGAGGCCGAAATAGAACACATTGTCTTTAAAGTAGCAAACACGCGAGGCATTGACAGAAAAGCCGCGGAATTGCTGATGGAGATCTCAAGAAGGCATGCTTTCGTTGACGGAAACAAAAGGACAGCATTTGAATCAATGCTTGCCTTTCTCGAGCTCAACGGAAAGAAATTAAAAGTCGGACCAACATCAAGATTTAATGTGGTCGTTTGGGCCATCAAGCCAAGAACAAGCATTGAAGAAATCATTACCTGGATAGCAAACCACACCAGAGGAGATTGAAATGAAAATCGTGAAAATCAAAGGGAAAAGAACGCCCATAACAATGGCAGAATGGAAAGACGTTAAGCACATCGTGAAAGCGCACTTAAAAGAATACAAGGACTTTTACAAGGAACTGGCGGAATTATAGCAAACTCAAAAACAGGCTTGGCTGCAAAGCAAAAGAGATAAAAAACCAAGCTTGAATGGTATTTCTTTAGGAAAAAATTTTAGAGGACAGGCGAGAGAATGGAAAGAAAGTTTGTAAGGGCAGGCGGCCTAAAGCCCGGAAGCTATGTGCTGATTGATGATTTTGTATGCCAGGTAAAGGATGTGGAGTTGTCAAAGCCTGGAAAGCATGGCGCGTCAAAAGCAAGGATTATCGGAGTTGGAGTGTTTGATGATTCAAAGCGAAACTTGCTCATGCCTGCAACTGATGACGCGCAAGTGCCAATGGTGGAGAGAGGAACTGCTCAAGTAGTGGCTGACTTGGGGGCAAGCCTGCAGATAATGGACACTGCAACTTACCAGACCTTTGACCTGCCAAAGCCAAAAGACATTGCAGGATTAAAGTCCGGGGACGAAGTGGAATACATCAAATGCGACGAGAAAATAAGGATTGTGAGGAAAAAATAAGTTTCCAAATGATTGGGGCGGATAAATGCGCATTCTTTTGATTGGGTGCGGCAGGACTGGCAGGGTAATAGCTGAAGGTCTTTTAAAACTTAAGTTAGGCATTGGTGAGATACTGCTTTATAGCAGGACTCCGAAAGATGCAAAATTGCTTGCCAGCGATTTGAAGAGCAGCAAACTTAAAGTGATTGAAAAGCTGAAGAAACTCCCAAAGCTAGATTACGTGATTATTGCATTATCTGCAGTAAGCGACGAGGCAAGAAATGAAAGCATGCTTAAGCGTTCCGACACTTACCAAGTCAGACAGGATGAGCTAAAATTCAACATTGGCGCTTTAACAGATTTGATAAGTTACTTGAAATCCGTCCCTAAAACAACTACAATCATTGTTGTGACAAATCCAGTAGACGAGCTAACTAATTTTTTGAGAATCACCTTGAATCATCCAAAAATTCTTGGGTTCGGGCCAGAGTTGGATGCAGCGCGATATTCAAAAGCCCTTGGAAAACAGGTTTTCTGCATTGGAGTTCACGGCAGGGCGGTTCCGCTTATTAGCGCAAAATCAGAGAAAAAATACCGCGACTTGCTAAAAAAAATCGACAAAGAACTGCTGTCAAGGATTCGCAAGCACGGCATACCTTACAAAATAGCAGGAAAGTTATTCTCAAGATTCTTCAGAAAATTGAACAGCAAGAAGGTTGAGACTATTTACGCGAGTTATTACTTGAGCAAAGAATTCGCTGGCGTTAAAGACACCTCAATTTCACTGCCTTTTAAGGCAAAAAAAGGGGAAATTATCGGCGTTGAAGGCTTAAAATTGAATAAAATCGAGCAAAAAATGTTCCTCAAACTGGCTGTAGGGCTAAGAAAGTCTGTAAATCACATCCTAGCAACGCACAAAAAGCTAGCTTCATATAAATGATGCTTAAAAAATTTTGTTCCGCAACAAAAAACAGCTATAAAAAAAATAGCGTTTTAGCTTTTTGCTGCAAGCAGAGTGGGCAAGGGTTTGGTTTTTGAACAAGGCAGGGTAATTAACAAGAAACTGCTGTATTATTAGAACAAAATTTTTCACAAGAGCTCCCAATACTAATTATGCCTTTAACGACCGGAACTCCAGCCTTGAAGGCTTTATAAACAAGAGTTGAGGGAATGTTTAGGTGAGCGCTTGGTTGAGGAATTAAAGGAAGTGCAGGCTTCCGAGGAAACAAAGGAAAACCCGTTTGTGGAAAAGCTCGAGGAATTCTTCAAAACCCAAAGCGTTAAAAAACAGGTTGAAAGGCTTATAGGCAGCTATCCTGAAAAGAAAAGCCTGGACCTTGACTTTAAAGAACTGGAACAGTTTGACTACCAGCTTGCTGACGAATTACTGGCAAACCCTGACACAGTACTGCAGGCTGCAAAGATTGCAATTCAAGGCATTCAAATTCCTGCACTGCAGATTGAAAGCTTTGAACCTCACGTTAGGTTTTACAACCTGCCAAAAGACAGCCTTGTGCTGATTAAAGACATCAGCGCGCAGCAACTGAACAAGCTTATAGCAATTGAAGGAATCGTAAGGCAGTTCAACCAGGTGCAGCCAAAGCTAAAAATTGCGGTCTGGAAGTGCAGGAGATGCGGAAACTCTTACAGGATTGAGCAGGACGGATTTAATGTCAAAATGCCTTCAATGTGCGAGTGCAAGCACAGAGACTTTGAACTAAACGAGGAAGAAAGCGCTTTCATAAACCACCAAAAAATCGGAATCCAGGAAACCTTGGAAAAGCTGAAGGGAAGCGAGCAGGCAACTACTCTAGACATTCACGCAACTGATGATTTAGTGAACAGGATTTCTCCAGGAGACAAGACGATAGTTGTAGGAATTCTAAGGCTTTACCCTCCGCAAAAAGACAAGAGATTGATTTACGGAAGGTATCTGGAAGCCTTAAGCATTGTTGAAAAGGAGAAAGAGTTCGAGGAAATAGAAATTCTAAAAGAGGAAGAGGCAGAAATCAGAAAGCTTGCGAAAAGGCAGGACATTTTCCAGATACTGCAAAACAGCATCGCGCCAAGCATTTACGGCCACAATACAGTAAAAGACGCGATAGTATTGCAGCTGTTCGGGGGAGTGAAAAAAATCCTGCCCGGAGAGATGAAAGTGAGGGGAAATATCCACATCCTGCTGGTTGGAGACCCAGGATGCCTGGTGGCTGATGAAAGGATTGTTTTAGGCAACGGGGCAATAGAAAAAATTGGAAATTTAGGGACAGAGCACCTTCAAAGCCTGAAAGTGCAGGTTTTGAGCGGAGGAGAAGGCGGCAGGAAAAGAGACCTTGCAACCTGCTTTCACTATTACAAGCAACAGCCAGTAATGGAGGTAATTACGGAAAGCGGAAAAAGCGTTAAAGGCACGCTTAATCACCCGCTTCTCTGCGTTTCAAAAGAGAATGGAAGAGTCAAAAAAGAATGGAAAAGGCTTGACGAGTTTAAAATAGGAGACAAGGTTGCGACAGTAACAAAAATTCCCTGCACAATAAAATCATTCCTGTCGACAGGGTTTGAGCAATTGGTTTACAACAGAGGGCCAAAATTCAAGGGAAAACTGCCTGAAAAACTGACTCCAGAATTTTCGGGCCTTTTAGGCTATGTGCTGGGAGACGGTTGGGTTCAAAAATACAGGGCTGGCTTTGTTGTTTCCCAGGAAGAAATCGACCTCTTGCCAAAACTCCTGAAAGTAAGCAGAAACTGTTTTGGCATAAAACCAAGCGTTGAAAAAAGAAAGCTTGCGAAAGGAAGAAAAGTGCAGCTTTACTATGCGATAATTCACTCTCAAGACGTTGCTCAAAACCTGAAATTCCTGAAAGAAAAAAGGGTTCCAAACCTTGTTTTAAAGTCAGGAAACAAAGTTGCTGGAGAGTTTTTGAAATGGCTGTTTGAGGCTGGCGGCTGCGTTTTCAACAAAGGAAGAGGCAGGAGAGCAATAGCCTTGAAGGCAAAAAACATTGAACTATTGCGAGACGTTCAAATGCTTCTCTTGCGGTTTGCAATTCATTCAAGAATAACCGCAAACGCCCTGCAGGTCAGGGGAGAAAAGGACATTCTAAAGTTTGCAAAAAACATCGGATTTGCCTCAAAGAAAAAGAAAAAAAGGCTCAAAGAGCTTGCGAAAGATGCAAAAAGCTTCGGAAGGTTCAATCCGCAAAGAAGCGAAAGAATAGTGAAAATAATAAGGCACGAAATGCCAGAAGACGTGTTTGACATTGAAGTGCCAAAAACCAAAAGATTCATAGCAAACTGCATCATCTCCCACAATACCGCAAAGTCCAAAACACTTGAAAGCGTGGCGCTCATAGCTCCGAAAAGCATTTACACTTCCGGAAAAACCACCTCGTCAGTTGGGCTTACAGCCAGTGCAGAAAAGGACGAGTTTGGAGAAGGCGGGTGGACGCTAAAAGCAGGAGCTTTAGTGCTTGCAAGCGGCGGAATGGCAATGGTTGACGAATTCGACAAGATGGAACCAGAAGACAGGAGCGCAATGCACGAGGCAATGGAACAGGGAACAGTAAGCATTGCAAAAGCAGGCATTGTAACAACCTTCAAAACAGACACGAGCATTCTGGCAGCAGCAAACCCAAAATATTCAAGGTTTGACCCGATGCTTAACGCTCTGGAACAAGTGGATTTGCCTCCAACACTCATGAGCAGGTTTGACATTTTCTTTCTCATAAAAGACGTGCTTGACAGGAAAAAAGACGAGGAAATAGCAACATTCATACTCAAAAGGCACCAAGAGGGAGAAAAAGCAATCCACGAGAAAACCTCTGGGAAAAAGCTTGAGGAAATAGAAATCGAAAAAAGAGAAGAAGAATCAATAAGCCCGGAAATATTCAAAAAATACGTCAGCTTTGCAAGGCAGAGCATTTTTCCAGTAATGACAGACAACGCTTTGAAAAGCATCCGCGAATTCTACCTTGGCTTGAGAGACGTTGGAAGGCAGGACAATGTTTATACAGCCACACACAGACAGCTGGAGGCATTGGTAAGGCTTTCGGAAGCCTCGGCAAGAGTAAGGCTGAAAGATTTTGTAGAGGACGAAGACACTGAAAGAGCCATAAGAATTTTCCGCGCATCCTTGAACGAGCTGGCATTGGACAAAGAGACTGGAAGAATAGACATTGACCTGATAACTTCAGGCCAGACGCAATCCAAAACCGCACTCATCAAAAAAATCATGGGCATTATCAATGAAAGGACAGAGCAGGGAAAAAGCCAGGCCCCAATTGACGAGGTCTTGAAAATTGCGATTTCTGAAGGCATTGACGAAGACAAGGCAGTATCCATAATCAGCGAGCTGAAAAAGAAAGGCGAGCTTTACGAGCCAGCCCACGGCTGGATAAAACCCACAGAAAGGAAAGACTGACTTTAAAAAAACAACCAATTCTATCTTTTTGCAATGAACAAGAAACTGATTGCGCAGCTGGTTTTGGTTTTTCTCATTACACAGCTTGTTGGGCTTTATGTTGCTGGATTTTTCGTACAAGAAGACATTCACGCAACGATTGTTTCAGAAGACCCTAATGACCCATTAAACAGCATTGCGCTGTTCGCTTACATTCTAGCCTTTACAGCAGGCCTGCTGGCGGCAATGTTTTTCCTGAAAAAAAGAGCAGGCTATTTCCTCAAGGCTTTTGAACTGCTTGCGGTATTTGCAACCTCTTGGATTGTGGCAAGCGTTTTTGTGGGAGACTTGATAGGAATTGCTTTCGCAATCCTGCTTACAGCCTCAAGGATTGTGCTTTCAGAAAACCTTCTCTTAAGGAATGCAGCAAGCATTATAGCAATCATCGGGGCAGGAGCCTTGCTTGGGGTTTCATTAGGGGTAGTGCCTGTAATAGTTTTTGTAATACTTCTTTCAGCCTATGATTTTATCGCGGTCTTTAAAACAAAGCACATGGTGACATTGGCAAAGGCAATGACAAAAAAAAACCTGGCTTTCACTATAGCACTGCCCACAAAAGAGCACAAGTTTGAGCTAGGGACTGGAGACTTGGTAGTGCCTTTGGTTTTTGCAAGCGCTGTGCTGCAGGAAGCATCAGTGAATGCGGCATTTTTGGTGCTTGCTGGCTCTCTAATAGGATTGCTCATTACAATAAACTACAGCAGCAAGCACATCGGAAAAGCATTGCCAGCGCTTCCGCTGCAAGGCGCCCTGATGATCGCCCTATTTGCAGTTGCAAAAATAGCCGGATTTTAAAAACAATCGCAAGCGGCTTTTTTGAAAACCTTATAAAAACACAACGGGAGAAAAATGGTTTAAAGAGCTGAAGAAAATGGAATACGAAAAAATGCTTGAAAGGCTGTATTTAAGCCTTCCGAAGGAAGCGTTGATGAAGGAAAGGTTCGAGCTTTTAGAGCCAGAGGTATTGCAGCAGGGAAACAAAACCATAGTGAAAAACTTTGCGGCAGTGCTGAAGCAGGTGCGAAGGGAACAAGTGCACTTGCTCAAGTTTTTGACAAAAGAGTTCGCAACTCCAGCAAACACCGAAGAAGGAAGGCTATTAATCAACACGCGCTTGTCGAAAGTGCAGATAACAAACGCTTTCCAATCCTACCTGAAACAGTACGTATTGTGCAGTGTTTGCGGAAAGCCTGACACGCACTTTGAGGACAGGCAGGGAATCAAGGTTTTGAAATGCGAGGCTTGCGGAGCGCATTCTGCGATAAAAAAATTATAGGTGAGAGAGAATGTTTGCAAAAGTGCACAAGCACTCCAATGGGGAAGT
>Ga0209211_10007424_pt1 | contig 15388 bp, 14 predicted proteins | sample RifGroA2_FD_183992 | JGI IMG/M metagenome (GOLD analysis project Ga0209211, IMG submission 183992) | Groundwater microbial communities from Rifle, Colorado, USA - Groundwater A2 (SPAdes) (version 2) | ecosystem: Environmental > Aquatic > Deep subsurface > Groundwater | place: Rifle, Colorado... | reverse complement strand
CGAAGGACCTTGTCGGCCTCGAGGGCCGCAAAGTCCAAACCACCCCAAAGGGTCGCCTCGTCCATTCCTTCCCCAAAGGACTGGACGAAAATCTCGCTGTCGTCGGCGACCACCGACAGCGCCCGCATGACCATCTCACTCTTGCCGTGGCCAGCAGGCCCCCACAGCAAGAGATTCTTTCCGCTCCCCACCGCCAGCGCGACCGCGCGGGCGATGTCGTCGGAGTAGATGAACTCCGACGCAAGAGCGGAACGAATCCGCTCATACACGCAAACCTCCTCAGCCCGGTTGTTGGGCTTTGGATTGGGCTTGTCCTGGGGAGGGACAACCCTTGGTCAATTCCCTCCCCGCGGACAGCCCGCGGTTCGGCCCCAATTCTTCGAAGCTTCTCTCCCCGCCCGAACGACTTTCATCGTTCAGTCGGGCGGGTCGCTCCGACATTCGTTCTCGAGTTCCGCGGTTTTCCGCCAGAGGCGGATCCGGCTCTGCCGGACAGCTTCCGCGGTTTCTTTTCCTCAAGACCGAATGTCGGAGGTGAAGGACGTGTATTGCCACTTCACTACACCGCCACGATCTCACCATTGAGACCATCGCGGCGCTTCCGAAACCTGCAACGCGCGTTGCGAGCTTTGGAAGAATGGGTTATACTTGTACGGTATGGAGCAGAACGATACAAAAGAAATCTTGAAAGCTATTGGTGGACTCTCGGACAAGATTGATACCGAGGTTGGTTCGCTCTCCGAACAGATCACCGAACAGGCAAGCTATGTTGACAAGCGGTTTGATGGAGTTGATAAACGGTTTGATGGTATTGACAAGCGACTCAACAAGATTGAGGCCACCATGGTTACCAAAGATTACCTCGACGACAAGCTGGCTGATTTGAGCGGAGATCTCGTTGTACTTCTCCGCAAGGAAGACAAGAAGCTTGGCGCGCTCATCGAGGAACTTGTTTCAAACAAAGTCATATCCGATGTTGCGGCCAAACGAATTCTGGCCATGGACTTGTTCCCGCAGATACAAATCTGATCTGATCGAAACTTCATCCAAGCGGCCTGTCGGTCGCTTTTCGATTTCCTCTCAAGACCCTCGAGTTCCGCGGTTTGTTTTCCGCGGTTTCCCGGCAGAGCCGGGCAGGTTGTTTACTCAAGAATCCAGTCGAGGCCCCAGGTTTGAATGTGTAAATCATTCCCGGGGAGTGTCCTGACTGACTGCCAACAAATTCAGTCAGGACCTCGAGTGCATGTGTGAAAAGCGTCACACGGCGCAGAAAACGATTCCAAGCTCCACAACTCATTATCCGACGATGTTTGTGGAACGGATGAGGTCGGCGCGTCGGCGCCCTGTAAGACTATTTCAGCTTTCGCTGTCTGCATTATCTTGCAGATATCCTCACGCCGTCTTACTGGCGCTCTCAATGTTGTTTTCTCCTTTCGAGAGATAAACGGGCTGGCGAGCCCACTCGGAGGATGATCCCCCAAGATTACCTTTCCCTCCTGCTACAGAGAGCAATGACTCTGGGTGGAGCCAGTTGTGTGCACGGCACACAACAACCGTTGAGTCTCAAGATTTTGATTCGCTCCTTTCGGGAGACGTCGCTGTCTTGAATCTCTCGACTCTTACCACACGAACCCGGACCATTCCGGATCGCGCGTGGCAGAAATCTTCGAAGCGTTTTCTCTCTCGCTCCGATTGACACTCACCATCCCCAACATAGCTCAAAGAGCGACGTGAAATGATGAGTGCGGATCGAAGTTCGCATAACCACCACTTTATCCCCTCCTTTCCGCCAGAGGCGGATCCGCCGTCGGAGGAAAAAAGGAGGGGTGGGCGATTACGCGACGCCGAATATGAGTCCAAACGCGACGACGATCGTCGCGCCGAGTTCAAGTGATTGAAGCATAGAGTTGATTTCCCTCTCGTTAATCCTTCCCCTCGAATGTGTCCCCCGACACATTCAAACAGCATCACGAAACTGCTCCCTCTCGTGCAATCTCATGATGCTTCCTTCGAAGACCGTTTTCACGATCTCCGAAAGAAGTAAGGAGGTTTCCGCAAACACGTATGCCGCGCGCTCGTTGATCCGACAATCGGCCATGGGTCGTGTCGGGACGAGAGATGCGCGAACCGTGGCTCGCAGATCACTCCTTGTGAAGCCCAATTGTGAAAGAATGCCTTGGTCGAGGACTCGATCGTGAGCGCAACCTCACTCTCTATCCTCTGCACAACGGGCATCGTCTCTCTCGCTGCCCCCCTCTTCGTGACAAGGACTGCACTGCGTCCGACTCAATCCGGCTTCGCCGGAGAATCAGGCACAGGCGCACTCGGTATCACGTTGTTCGCGGAAACCACGGAAGGTTCCATGGAAACCGCGGAAATGACGTGTAAGAATATCTTTCCGTCTCATGGGCTTGGATCTCTCTCCACCTTTGGGAATCCCACTTCGCTCTTACGAGCTATGTTGGGGACTCAACCTTAGGGACACCCTTGCGGGTATGCATGCCAATGAAACGGAGAAGGTACGTTTGCCTACACCCCACTTCGCATAAAGCTTCGAGGGGTTGTTGCTTCGCAACAAAAAGGCAGGTTTGCTTATCTTTTTTTGAGAGATACACAAACCTGCCTTGGCGTTTCCGTGGTTTACTCGCGTATTCCGCGGTTTCACGTCAACACCTGCCTTATAACCCCAGGCTCGGGCTCTCTCGCTCTGCCCCGTAGTCACGCCAGATGCGTGTACTGCCGGGGGTTGTAAGGTTCGGATGAGATGCTTTGGCTTTATCCTCTTCGACAGGACTTGGCTTTTGCCTTTCTCATCATCGTGAGGGCATAATATCACAAACTCGGAAAAGTGTCAAGGCTTGAATGGCACTATTCCAGCTTTCAGGCCTATTTTAGCTTAAATACTTATCCACAACTTGCCATTGATTTTATGGCATAATAGAGGTAGAATGATCTCATATGGGACACTCTCCTCGATTTCCAATCCTCCTAAAGCTCGGGCTAAGCGAAGGTGAAGCCGAGATTTTCGAACTTCTTGTTGAAGATGGGGTTCAAAAAGCACGCGATTTAGTCAAAAAAAGTACCCATGGGCGAGGCAATGTCTATAACATTCTAAACTCCCTCATCGTAAAAGGCCTTGTTCTAGAGATTTCTGGTACGCAAAAGCAGTATCAAGCCGTTGATCCTTCTCGCCTCAAGACACTCCTCGATAAGAAAAAGGAGGAAACAAAGCGTCTCGAGAGCGAATTTTCCGAGTCTCTTGCCTCCCTCTCTTCCCTCTTTAAGCTTTCCACCGGCCGACCAACCATTCAGGTGTTTGAGGGGCTGGATGGGTTCGAGCAGGCTCTCAATGATTCTCTCTCCGCCAAAACAGAAATTTTGACCTATTTCGATCCTGCCGCCGTGAGCGGAGAACTCGCCGAGATCAATAAACGCTATGTCGCCAAGCGTCGTGCAAAGGAGACCCAAAAACGCATCATCCTCCCGGACAATCAAGCCGCCCGCGATTATCTTGGCTCTATGGCGGGTGGTTTCACGCAGATCATACTCGCCAAAGACTTCGCGGACGGCTTTTTAACCGCCATGGAGACCTACGACAACAAAGTCAACTTTCTCACGCTCGACAAAGAAAAAATCATCTCCGTCATTATCGAAGATGGGAATATTGCCAACTTGCAACGCGCGCAGTTTGAGTATATTTGGAAGACGGAGAAAAACCGTCAAGCCGCTTCTCGAACTTCCTCAAACGCGACTTCGGATTCGAGCGCAATGTAACGTTTGTTCTTGTTCTTCGCGTCCGTCCAGTAACGCGTCACCACCTTGCCTTGCCGCGACGCTTCCTCGATGGCCTTGAGGAAGTTTTCTTTCTCTTTTGCGTAGTCAAACACTTTCACCTCAATCCCGGGTACACCCATCAGGAGCTTCTCGGGCGTTACGCCTTCTTTGCGTGCGCGATACGCCTCGTTCTTCGCGTTGTCTTCTCGAATGGCAAGCTCCGCTACGCGCTCACCGTCTTTCTCAATCCACTTCACGCCGGTAACAACGAGCCCATTTTCAACATAATACGTCCCAACGACGGCATCGGCTACCACGTGCGCGTAGATGACATGTTCCTTCGCTTCGTGGTGGAGCGTTTTTTCAAGAACGGCCTCCCCAACGGCGGAACCGCGATACTCGGGTCGGATGTTGAGCGAGCCGGCGTAGTACGCGCCCGGTTCGAGATCGTCCCGCTGATCAAAGCGAATGAACCCGACCATTTTCCCATCCTTTTTGGTCACATAAAAATGGGTGCCAGTGTTTTTGGGATCAAACCCTCGCTTGAGATCTCCACGGAAACTCTCGGCGGCCAGCTTATCCTGATCCTCCCAGTTCGCATCAAAGACTTCGAGCATCTCTTCACGTTCCTCATTGGAGAAGCTCGAGGGAAGACGCTCCCCAAACTCCACCCCGCGCAGATGTTCAAACTCCACGCCTTTCCGTCCTTTAAACGCCGCCTTGAAAATGCTCGTGAAGAGCGCCGTGTCGGCATTGGCCTGTTCGAGCTGTTTTACGAGCGCCGCGCTGTCAGGTTTCTTCCTCGCCGCTTTGGCTGCCAGAGTTTCTCGGGCAAAGTCTTCAATCAACCGTTTCGCTCGTGTCAACAATTCCATCTCGATCTTCGCGGCATCCACCGGCTGGCCTTTGCCGTTGATAAAAAACTCTTGGAGAAGCGCCCCGGCTTCCGTCTGCGCCAGAGCGGCAATCTCTCCAAATGTCCGGAAGATCTTGCGAGCCGTCTTCTCATCCATGCGTTCACCTATTAAGAGAACCTGTTCCCGAAACTCGTCTCCGAACTCGGCGGAGAGGAGCGAGCGAGCGCCGTCTACGCCATACGTCTTTGTAAACTTTTCCAGACGCCGCTGACTCTCCGGCGTGAGCTCGCGCAAGGTCGAAGCAAACCACACCTGCTCACGAAGCGTCATTTCTGAAAATACGACGCCAAAATGTTCCTCGATCAATTCCTGCACGCGCAGATCCATGACGCTTGAAACGTCGCGCACCGCTTGCGTTTTTCTTTCCAGTTCCGCCGCGGGAGTGTTCGCGTCCGCAAAGAAGAGGCGCTCTTCGTTGAGAGGATGCGTCGTCTTTCCTCCGTCGGTCGAGACGGATTTGAGACGCCCGAACGCATCAAAAATTCCTATCGCTCCGGGAGCCAACGCCGTTACGATCTCATCCTTTGAAACTTCCTGCACAAGTTGTCCGCGGAGATCAGGGTAGCGCTTGCGTAGATCTTCATGTCCCAGCTTCTCCCTCGTCTCCAGATCGCTGTTGTTCTCATCCGTCACATCCATCCACGCTGTGCGGATCTGATCGTCCGACATGGCTTCCCATACACGTCCCTCACCCGCTGCTTCCAAAAGATCCGAGAAAGAGAAGTGGGTCTGTCCTTCAAACGAAACCTGAATCGGAGGATCAAGATATTGGGCGCGGGGGTGCTCTAAGACAAACCGAGCCGACTCAAGGAGAAACACTTTCGCGTGATCGATCGGCACGCGCCGCAAAACCTCCGGAGAGGTAGCTCTGCCGTACATGGCAAGCGCCTTGTAGCCGAGAAGCGCGGAGTCTGGATGGTTGGCATACTGATAAAGAAACGCGTCCCAGCTGTCGGATGAAATAAACCGGCCTCGTTTGTGAGCCTCAAACCGCACATCGTCCAGAAACGTCAGAAGATCCGCTTGCTTGGCGGCGGAGGATTCATGCTCGCCGATATGCAGCGCCCCCGTCAAAAGAAAATAGTCAGCTCCCTTCAGGGCGTTCTCAAGAATCTCTTGCTTCCGTTCTGGCGCCGTGTCGAGCGAAAGATATTCTTCCGCGGCCGCAACAAACGTTTGCACAAGATGCTTGTCTTTTTTCTCGGCAGGCAAGAGCTCCCGCGTATACAAATTTCTGTGAGTTTCTCTCATACGCCCTTCAGTATACTAAAAACGCGAAAGAATTGCTCTCTCGCGTTTCTATCGGGTCATTCGGCAGACCGGAGGTGTCTCCCCATCCCCACCATTAGCAAGCGGGTTTGGTGTCTCTGGCCCAGCAAGTTAGCCTTGGACGATCGTTTCCGGATTATATGGAAGTTTGGCTTTAACAACTTCCATGGCTCGACGCCACTCCTCTTCGGTCGCGCATTTCACGAATTGCTTACTGCCAAACACCGGACCGCTTTTGTCGCGACCTTGTTCATCCTTTTCCTGCGACCACTCAAAATCTTCCAGACCAAGCGATGTTTCATACGTCCCGATAAAATAGAGACCGTAGTTTTGCGAGTAGCTCGTCCCGTACCGCATCGAAGCCATCTTCACAACTCACTCACTGAAACGGTTTGGTTCCTAAATCGTTGAAAGGCTTTCGCGGCGAAACGATCCGCATAGTCCTCTTTGTCTAACTGGCGATACGCCGCTTCCTGAAGAGAGAACAGCTCCTCTTCCGATGAGGTGCCGAGCTCTGACACGCGAGCCGCAAGATCCTGATGCAGACGCTCCCAAGCTTCAAAACCTCCCGCGAGCGATATCTCTGCTCGCAAGGCGGCCGGCGACCACCCCGGCAGGGGCAATGAATCTAGCTGATCGCGTGAATTTACGCCCCACATACTCACCGCATCCTCCATGGATACACTCGATTGCTCACCTAAAAAATTTGTCAGAAAGTCATGCGCATGACCGGCTTCGTGAAACAGGATGAACCGACGGATGGTCTCTCCGCCCATGTCTTCAAACGGCAAGCCGAGCGATTCAGCCATGGAGCGTACGGCGCCTTCGCGCGTGCGAGCGAGATCGGCAAAACGCTTTGCTTCTCCGCTTGCAAGACGAATGAGAACTTCATCTCCTTCCGATTCAGGAACACGGAAAGCCCCCCCTCAAACGCTTCGTCCTCAACCAACTCAAACCGAACATTCGCCAAAATGGGATATACCCGCTTCAGCCAAGCAAACTCAACCGGCTCGCGTTCCCAAACCGTTTCTCGCTTCCGTGGAGTTTCGTTGTATCGTTGTGCTAAGGCATCGAGCATACATGTTTGATCTACGCCGCGGCCTCGACCGTTCCCCACGCGCCTCCCCATCCGTCGTCTCGGTCAAGCGATTCGTCAATGCGATTTTTTGTCTCTTTGCGTGATTTGGTTCCGGGAGACAAGATCATCAATTCATCGGACGTGTCCAACATTTCCAGAAACCGCTCCGGTTCTTCATCCATCCAAACGACATCCCGATGCGATCCCCACCCCGTCATGAGCCCGGCTGTCCCTCCGCGCTTTCCATAAGCCGCAAGTCCTCTTGCAAGGTTGTTCTTGTCATAGAAATGATACCGCAACGGCCAGAGATACGCCGCGCCATCGGGTTTGAGAAGTCTTCCTATTTCCGCAAACACCGTTTCGAAATGCCGCGCATCCATAGCCGCAAACATGTGCACAGACAACGACCATGAGGCAACGATGCGGTCAAAGGATTGATCTTCAAAATCCGTCAAAGGAAACGCTCCCTTTACGAGCTCCGCTTGCTTGTACTTGTTCCCACCGCGAAAATCAGCAATCAAAGACGAGACAAGCTTCGCCCGCTTTTCCTCTGTCGTGTCCGAACGTGTCCTTTCAGCCTCCTCAAGCGCTGGTTCGATGACCGTTTGCGTATAGTGGATGTCCTGCAAACCTCGTGCCAAACACATCAAGGCATACCAAAGCTCTCGCTTCGTTTCGTCCTCTTCATCCGGCCGGTGGCTTTCGCCCAAGAGCCGCAAGGCATCGTAGAGAACCCGCGCCTGTTTTGGGTAGTCGTCCGCATTCATCCCAACCGCAAATTCGCGTACGCCCTTCAAACGCCAAGATAATTCACGCGCGAGTTCAGGTTCATAGGATTCGAGATTACTCACGTTGTCCAAACATCGGTTAATCTCATCCGAAAACGTTTCAAAAAACATGTCTGGATTCAAAAGAAAATCCGCCTCCTCGCCCGTTTCATACTCCAAATTTACCACCCCCTCACGATCCATCACCTGCCACGGATCGCCAATGTTCAAAACGCGTCCGCCTTCGGGAAACAACTCGCTCTCGCGCACGCCGGATTCTTCCTCGTATTGTTCGACCCGACGACCCGTGAGCGCCTTCTCGTTTTGATCAAATCCAATCACGGCATTGATGACCGCCTCGCGTTCTCGATCGTAGCGCTCTGTAGCCTCGTCAAGCCGCTCGCGATCAAGATCGCGTTTGATATCCCGCCCGGAGTGAGGTTTGTGCATGGACTCGCGCATAATCAAATTTTCTTCATTCCCAACTGCACCGCCCCGCCGCCGATCTCAAAAGTCTCCATATTATTAATCGCTTCGTAAGCGATTCTTTCCGCCCGTGTACCTTCGAGAATGTCTTTCTCATGCCGCTTTAGCGCCGCGAGGATCGTCTCGGACTCTTCGCCCGCAAGCGCGTAGATCATAATTCGATCCTCAATCGTGAGCCCCGCTTTCTTTCGTAAATCGTTCACGCGACGGATCACCTCGCGCGCGATGCCTTCTTCTATGAGCTCGGGCGTCAGCGTCGTGTCGAGTTCGACGGAGAGCTGGGAGCTGGGAGCTGGGAGCTGGGACACTTCCTTGACGTTTACTTCATCAGCAATGATCGCTTTGAGTTCATCCGAGAGCGTCTCTTTCATCTTGACGGTAAGCAAAGCCAACGCTTGGCGCACGGGGATCTTCGTCGTCGCTCGACGTTCGAGAGCAAGCGTGACGATATCCCGCGCCAGTTTCATCTCCTCGAGAATCTTGTCTTGGCGGGGCGTATGAGCCCCGCCTATTGCGGCTGGCCACGCCTCCAAATGCACGCTCTCTTTTTCTCCGCCGAGGTCTTGATAGATCTTCTCCGCGATAAACGGCGTAAACGGCGCCATGAGTTTTGAGAGTTCGAGAAGCACGTGGCGCAACATCGTCATCGCCGCACGTTTGTCTTCCTCGTTTTCACCTTTGAACCGATCACGTGAACGGCGCAGGTACCACTGCGAAAGATCCCCGATAAAATCTCGCAGGAGTCGTCCGGAGCGCATGGTGTCGTACAGATCCATTTCGCGCGTGATGGCCTCGATGGTTTCATCAAGAAGCGCGGCAATCCATCGGTCGAGAATGTGTGTCGTGTCAGGCGCATCAAGAAGCTCAATCCGCCCTTCGTACTGTTTGTAAAAAGACGCGCAGTTGGAGACAAGGTTCAGCACTTTTTTCACGACGTCTTCAACCTCCCGATCCACGAAGAAAAGATTTTCTCCCTTCATGACAACAGAGGTCATCAGATAGAAGCGCAGAGCATCGGCTCCGTGCGTCTCAAGAATCACCGATGGATCGGTGTAGTTCTTTTTGGATTTCGAGAGCTTTTCTCCCTTCTCATTCAAGATCGTTCCGGTCGTAACAACGTTCTCAAACGGCGCGCGATCGAAGAGGATCGTCCCCATGACATGAGATACGTAAAACCAAGCGCGCGTCTGGGCAATGTATTCCGCCACGAACTGTGCCGGATAACGCTTCTCAAACAGCTCGTGGTTCTCAAACGGCGCATGAAGCTCGGCAAACGGCATGGAAGCCGACTCCACCCAGCAGTCAATCACTTCCGGAATGCGGCGCATCGTCCCTCGGCACGCGCTACAGGAAAGAAGCACGCCGTCAATAAAGGGCTTGTGCAGATCAAGTTTCACAAGATCCGTTTCGCCGCCGTAGATCTCGTCAAAGTTCACGGCCTTCTCCCGCAGTTCCGCGACGCTCCCGATGCATTCAATCCCGCCGCAATCTTCAGCCTCGCATTTCCAAATCGGAATCGCGGTCGCCCAATAACGGTTGCGGGAAATGTTCCAATCCGGCGCTCCTTCAAGCCCTTTCTTAAACCGTCCTTCTTTTAAATGATCCGGATACCAGTTGATGCTCCCATTTAATTCGATGAGACGGTTCTTGATCTTCTGGATATTTATGAACCACGCGGGGATGGCGTTATAGAACAGCGGAGTCGAACAGCGCCAACAATGCGGATAGCTATGCGTCGTCTGCTCGCGTTTGAAGATCAGCCCCCGACCCTCCAAATCTTTTTTCACAAGACGGTCGGCATCTTTGAAATATGCTCCGCGAAGAAACTCCGGAGCAGAGTCGTTGAATTGTCCTTGCGCGTCAAGAAGCGGCACGACGGGAAGATCACGCTCGAGCCCGAGCGCATAGTCGTCTTCCCCGTAGACCACAGCCGTATGCACGATGCCTGTTCCCTCTTCCGTCGTTACAAAATCGGCCGTCGTTACATAGGAGGCGTCTTTGCCGCTTTCGCGCACCGACGGAATATCATAGAGAGGTTCGTAACGAATGCCGGTAAGATCCGAGCCTTTGACCGCACGCATCTCTTCCCCTTCGACGACCATACGACGATCCTTGGCTACCACGAGATGTTCTTCTCCATGCTTCACGATCGCATACTCGATGTTTGATCCAACCGCCAACGCCACGTTTCCAGGAAGCGTCCACGGCGTCGTGGTCCATGCGATGAAAAACGTCTTCTCCGGAAGACCATGCGAAGCCGGATCAACGACTTTGAATTTCACATATACCGATTCCTCCGTAACGTCTTTGTAACTGTTATCCATCGCCACCTCGAAGTTCGAGATCGGCGTCTCACAGCGCGAGCAGTACAAAAGCACCTTGCGGCCTTCATAGAGAAGCCCTTTCTCCCAGACTTGCTTAACCGCCCACCAAACAGACTCCATGTACGCCGAGTCCATCGTCTTGTAGGAATGTTCAAAGTCCACCCATCGCCCGATGCGCTTCACCGTCTTCCCCCATTCCTCGGCATACTTCAACACGCACGACCGGCACGTGGCGTTAAACACGCCCACGCCCTTCTCCTCGATCTGTTTTTTGCCGGAAATCTCAAGCTGGCCTTCCACAATGTTTTCAATCGGGAGCCCATGGCAGTCCCACCCCCATACACGGCGAACATGATACCCTTGCATCGTCTTATAACGCGGAATCACATCCTTAATCGTCGAGGCGAGGAGATGGCCGTAGTGCGGCAGACCCGTCGCAAACGGCGGTCCGTCATAAAAGACAAACTCGCCCTTTGGTGAATCCTTTTCGAGGCTCTTTTTGAAAATCTGTCTTTCTTCCCAAAGCTCGAGGATTTCTTTCTCTACCTCAGGAAATGGTCGCTTTTGTTCCATAGAATGTGCTTATCCTAACACAGGAACCTACAGAATTACAGATCGGTACAAATATACAGATCAATCAAAAATGCTATACTGTTCTCAATAAGAAATCTGACTTATGGAAGAACCGTTTGTTTACAAGGACTTGAGTTACAAAATTAATGGTTGCCTCTTTGAAGTTTACAACGCCCTCGGAGCCGGGCTCAAAGAAAAAACCTATCAGGATGCTCTGGCTGTTGTTTTCTCGGAACAGGGGCTCATCTTTGAACGAGAGGTTCGTCTACCTATCCTCTTCCACGAGATGAACGTTGGAACATCCATTCTGGACTTTCTGGTTAATAATTCTATCGTCGTCGAGTTGAAAATAGGCGAGTACTATTCCAGAAAAAATATGGAACAAATACTCGAATATCTAAAGGCACACGATCTGAAACTGGGTCTCCTCGCCAATTTCACAAGAGAAGGAGTTCGTATCAAACGTATCGTAAATATTCGCTGATCCGTACATCTGTATATTTGTACCGATCTGTAATTCTGTAGGTCTATGACGATTTATTTAGGAGCCGACCATGCCGGTTGGGAGGTGAAGGAGGCTGTCGAAGCCTGGCTGAAAGATGAAGGTCACAACGTTGTGGACATGGGCAACGAGCATCTTGTGGAACACGACGACTACCCCGAGTTTTCCCATGCGGTGGCCAAGCGAGTTCAGGCGGATCCAGGATCGCTTGGCATCGTCGCGTGCGGCAACGCGCAGGGTGTTTGCATTGTGGCGAACAAAGTGAAAGGCGTGCGGGCGGCGACGGGATTTTCAGCCTACGCCGCCGAGTCTTCTCGCACTGACGACAACGCAAACGTGCTATGCTTGCCCGGCCGCGCCGTCGAGATGGAAGAGGCGAAGGAGATTGTTCGCGTTTGGTTGCAGACGGCGTTTTCCGGCGCAGAGCGTCATAAACGTCGTCTGGAGAAAGTTGCAGAGATTGAAGAAGAAGAGTTCGGCGTATGAATGAAATTATCCCTGCCGTCCTTGTGGAGTCCGAGCGTGAATTTGAACGCCGACTTCGGCTTGTCGAACACGAGGTAGAGACGATTCAGGTTGACATCTTGGATGGCACGATGTTCGGGCGCATGAGTTATCACGACGCACGCGCTATCGGAGCCATGAAAACCGACGTTGCCTTCGAGCTTCACCTCATGGTGGAGAATCCGCTCGCTGTCGCCGAAAGCTGGAAGGAACATGTACCGACCTTCAAGCGAGCAATCTTCCACGCGGAGCTGGACCGTTCGCACGAACCCATCATCAAAGGGTTGAAAGAGCTCGGGCTCGAAGTCGGCATGGGGCTTAACCCTGAAACGCCGATCAATGAAGCGCACCACGATCTCGCGTCGCTGGGTGAGCTTTTACTCATGACGGTGCACCCTGGCGCGTCCGGCCAAGGCCTTGGAGACCACGCGCACGGACTTGAAGCGGAAGAACTCTTCAACAAGATCGCCCACATCCACAAGAAGTATCCAACCATCATCCTCGGAGCCGACGGAGGCATTGATCTCTCAACGATTTCACGCTTTAAAGACGCGGGAATTTCGCGCTTTTGCATCGGCTCAGCCATCTTCGATGCAGATGCCCCTCTTGAAATCATTCACAGCCTCAAGAAAGCCGTGTTATAATGACCTCCGTTGGAATCTTAACCAAAATCTATGAAGCGTCTCGCCAAATTTTTCTCACTCACCGTCGTATTCGCGTTCGCGTTCGTAAGCGCGCCCATCCCAAACGCGCAGGCCGCAATCGTCAGTCTTTCAAGCCTTGCGCCCGGCGATCTCATCCGAGGAGAAACGCGCAATGCCGTCTACTACTACGGCGCCGACGGGTTCCGCTATGTGTTTGGAAACGACAAAGTCTACTTCACGTGGTATGACAACTTCGACAGCGTGAAGTGGCTCACGGACGCCAACCTCGGCACCATCCAGATCGGCGGCAACGCCACGTACCGACCCGGCACCCGCATGATCAAAATCAACTCCGATCCGAAAACATACGCCGTGGGACAGGGCGGCACTCTGCATTGGGTAACCTCCGAAGCCGTGGCCGTCAGCATGTACGGATCAACATGGAACCAGCAGATTGACGATGTCCCTGACAGCTTCTTCAGCAACTACCAAGCGGGATCAGACATCACGGACACGTCGCAGTTCGTTCCCGCAAGCGTGAGGACATCCGTGGCAAACATCAACGTTGACAAGAGTCTCACTCTGCCCTCCGTCATATCGGTCGGAGCTTCCGCCTACAGTCCGATTGCCGTAACGATTCAAGCCGGCCGCACCATCAAGTTCACCAACAACGATTCGGCAAAGCACACCGTCACCGCTGACGACCTGACATGGGGCTCCGGAACCATGGAAGCCGGGGGCGTGTTCGTCCGACGCTTCAATGACATCGGCGTGTACACCTTCTTCGACAGTTATCACCCGCAGTCCACGGGAACGATCATTGTTCAATAATAATATAAGAAGCAGAGCGTCAAACTCTGCTTTTTGATATACTGGTTTGGTATGACATCTCAACCTCTCCACATCCACGACGATAAAATTGCCCACCTCGAAGAAAAGGCCAACGAGATTCGGCGTGATCTTGTGAAGATGCTCGAACATGCCGGTTCTGGACACTCGGCCGGACCGTTGGGGATGGCCGATATTTTTACTGCGCTCTACTTTCACGTCTTGAATCACCGTCCCAAACAACCGAACTGGAAAGACCGCGACCGACTGATTCTCTCGAACGGCCACATCTGTCCCATTCGCTATGTGTGCATGGCTCACGCCGGTTACTTCCCAAAAAAAGAACTCATGACCCTGCGCCGACTTGGCACGCGGCTACAAGGACACCCCGAAAAGGACCGTCTCCCTGGCGTGGAAACCACCTCCGGCCCTTTGGGCGAAGGCTTGGCGCAGGCGGCGGGTATGGCGTACGCCGCGCGCATGAACGATGACACGTGGCGCGTGTTCTGCGTAACAGGCGACGGAGAACTTCAGGAAGGCATCTGCTGGGAGTCTCTTCTTTTCATCGCCAAGGAGAAACTCGCCAACCTCACCATTATCGTTGACCGCAACCAAATTCAGATTGACGGGTTCGTGGAGGATGTTACAGGGGAGGAACCTTTGCGCGACAAATTCGAGTCCTTCGGCTTCCACGTCATCGAGATTGATGGGCACAACATCGAGCAATTCGTGGACGCGACCGAGGAGGCGCGCGCTGTCTACAAGAAGCCCAGCGTCATCATCGCTAACACGATCCCCGGCAAGGGTGTGGACTTTATGGAAAAGAAGTTCGAGTGGCACGGCAAGCCGCCCAACCCAAAAGAAGCCCGCTCTGCCCTCGCGCAACTGCGCACGCTTGGAGGAACTATTCAATCCGAACACGAATAACTATGATGCTCACACGACAACACAAATGGTTCCTCGGACTGGCGGCGCTCGTTCTGTTGTTGCTTCTTTTCTCCGAGACACCTAACCGACAATCCGCAACAGAGACTGGCGGCTCCGACTCGGTGGCGTCCATGCCATCTCCTACGCCAGCTTTCTACGACGAGAAAGCACTTGTAGCGGAAGACCGCGCGGCGGGAATCGCACAGGTGGAAAGTGCAGCAGACGCGGATACGTCCGAGGCGCGCGTCATCAAACAAGCGGAGATTGATCTCCTGGTATCCTCCACGCCCGACACGCAGGTGGCCCTCGCCGATCTCGCCAAACGTCTTGGCGGATTCGTGCGCGATGCTAGCACCTACGAGCGTATCGACAAGGTGCTCTACGGCCAAGCCGTGTTGCGCATTCCCGTCGCCTCTTTTGAAGCCACACTCTCCGACATACGCGCGCTGGGTCTGCGTGTGCAAAGCGAACGCGTGACCGGCACCGACGTCACCGAACAGTTCGCCGATTTGGAAGCGCAGTTGCGCAACGCACGCGCGGAGGAACAAGCCTACTTGGCGCTTCTTGGCCGCGCCGGATCGGTGGGCGATCTCCTGCAAGTCCAGCGCGAACTTTCCAACGTGCGTGGACGCATCGAACACATGGAAGGCCGCAAGACGTACTTGGAAAATCAAACGGATCTCGCCACGATCACCGTGAGTCTGTCCGAGAAACCCAGTCTCATCGCTCCCACCAGCGATTTCCGATTTGTTGATACGATCAAGGAGGCTCTGCAAACCCTCGTGGTCGCGTTCC
>Ga0209211_10007423_pt1 | contig 15388 bp, 12 predicted proteins | sample RifGroA2_FD_183992 | JGI IMG/M metagenome (GOLD analysis project Ga0209211, IMG submission 183992) | Groundwater microbial communities from Rifle, Colorado, USA - Groundwater A2 (SPAdes) (version 2) | ecosystem: Environmental > Aquatic > Deep subsurface > Groundwater | place: Rifle, Colorado... | reverse complement strand
GCAAAGCCACTCTGATAGCACGGCGCATTGGAGTGGTCAACGCGAGCCAAACGGATATTTGAAAGCCGGGTCGAGGTCTGGCAAGTTAGCCACTTGGGCCGGAATCGCCGGCCTTCGTTTTGGGGCGGGAACCATGAGCTATTTCGTGACGGGCGCCACCGGATTCGTCGGCCGTTTCCTGGTGAGCAAGTTGCTCAAGCGCAAGGGCACGATCCATGTGCTGGTGCGAAAGGGCTCGGAAAAGAAGCTCGACGCCATCGCTGAAAGGATGGGCTGGGACCGCAAGCGCGTGCTGGTCGTCACTGGCGACCTGTCCAAGGCGAAACTCGGCCTGACGCCCACCCAGGTCAAGGCGCTGGCAGGCAAGATCACGCATTTCTTCCACCTTGCGGCCATCTACGACCTGGCCGCGGACGCCGAATCGCAGAAGATTGCCAACGTCGAAGGGACCCGCCACGCGATCGAGCTGGCCACCGCGATCAAGGCCGGCTGCTTCCACCACACCAGTTCGATCGCCGCTGCCGGACTCTACCCGGGCGTTTTCCGCGAGGACATGTTCGACGAGGCCGAGGGCCTGAGCGATCCCTACTTCCGCACCAAGCACGACTCGGAGGGCCTGGTCCGCAACGAGTGCAGGATTCCCTACCGCATCTACCGGCCGGGCGCCGTGGTCGGGCATTCGCAGACCGGCGAGATCGACAAGATCGACGGACCGTATTACCTGTTCACCCTGATCAAGAAGTTGCGCGAGACACTGCCGCAGTGGATGCCGACCCTGGGGGTGGAGGGCGGCCGCATCAATCTGGTGCCGGTCGACTTCGTGGTCGATGCGATGGATCACATCGCGCACAAGCGCGGCCTGGATGGCCATTGCTTCCACCTGGTCGACCCCAATCCGCAGCGTATCGGCGAAGTGCTCAATGTATTTTGCCGCGCGGCCCATGCGCCGGAAATGACCATGCGGCTCGACGCGCGCATGTTGGCCGTGGTGCCGGCGGCCATGCGTGGGGCCGTGCTCAACCTGCCGCCGGTCAAGCGCTTCACCGGCATGCTGCTTCGGGATCTGCGCATTCCGCCGCAGACGCTGAAGTTGCTCACCTATCCGACGCGCTTCGATTCCCGCGAGACCGAACGCGCCCTGAAGGGCACCAAGATCGCCGTGCCGGACCTGGAGGGCTACGCCTGGCGCCTCTGGGATTTCTGGGAACGGCACCTGGATCCGGATCTGTTCGTGGATCACACCCTGCGCGGAAAGGTCCAGAACAAGGTCGTGCTGATCACCGGCGGATCGTCCGGCATCGGCAAGGCTTCCGCGATCAAAGTGGCCGAAGCAGGCGCGCACGTGATCATCGTTGCCCGCGGCGAACGCGAACTGCACGAAACCCGCGACCAGATCATCGCTTCCGGCGGCAAGTGCTGGGCCTACACCTGCGACCTCACGGACATGCTGTCTTGCGACGAGTTGGTGAAGAAGGTGCTGCATCAGCACAAGCATGTCGACATCCTGGTCAACAACGCGGGGCGCTCGATCCGGCGTTCGGTGTCGGCCAGCTACGAGCGCTTCCACGACTACGAGCGCACCATGCAGCTGAACTATTTTGCTAGCCTGCGGTTGATCATGGGATTCCTGCCGGCGATGACTGCCCGCCAGCGCGGCCATATCATCAATATTTCGTCGATCGGCGTGCTCGCCAGCTCGCCCAGGTTTTCCGCCTACGTGGCATCGAAGGCGGCGCTGGATGCCTTCAGCCGCTGCGCCCAGGCAGAGTTCAGCGGCAAGAACATCGCCTTCACGACGGTCAACATGCCGCTGGTGAAGACGCCGATGATCGCCCCGACCAAGATGTACGACTCGATTCCGACGCTCTCGCCGGAAGAAGCGGCCGATCTGGTAGTCAAGGCAATCATCCATCGGCCGAGCCGGGTGGCGACACGCATGGGTATTTTTGCCGCGACGCTCAATGCGCTCGTGCCGAAGGCCTACGAAGTGATCATGAATACCGCGTTCGAGATGTTCCCGGATTCGGCCGCGGCCAAGGGCGACCGCAAGGCCATGCGCAGCGAACAGCCGACCAATGAACAAATCGCGTTTGCAGCCGTGATGCGCGGAGTCCACTGGTAATCCAACGCGCGGAAATGTTGCCACGCAGGGCCGGCCGCGTGCCGGCCCGCAGGAGTCATTCGCAAAGGCGCCATCGCACCGGCAGTCCCGACGTGGACGGCGGTTCCAGCTGGACACGGGTGAAACGCAGTTCTTCGTACTGGACGAGGATCCGGCACACCTCGTCGATCAGCGGCTGGTCCTTGCCGTCGGTGTCGTTCAGCGTGACCAGCAGCGTTCGCGGCGCGGACCAGGTTGCCGCATCGATCTGTGGAATCTGAGACACCTGTCTGGCTGCGTCGACGCGGCGCCGGGCCAGCTCGGTGCTGGAGAGCTTGGCGACTTCCGCCATGGCGCGCGCGGTTGCGTTCAGCCGTTCGAGCATGGCGGCGTCCGAGGAAACTGCCGCCGGCGGCGTCTGGGTCGGTTCCGCGTCAACTTTCGCGGCTTGCACCGGAACCGCGGAACTTAGCTCCGGGCGGCCGACCGCGTAGATGGCTGCTCCGACCAGCAGACTGCAGGTTGCACCGGCCAGGAGCCCGGGGCGTGATTGCGCGAAAGCCTCGTCTTTGACCTGTTGCAACACCTGCGGATGGATGAACTGACGTACCTTGGGCCAGATCGACTCGCCATCCAGCAATTGCACGTCGTGCGCCTTGGCGACCTGCTGCGCCTGACCCGTCGTGGAGCCAAGCGTCACCAGAATGCCTCTCCTGGCGCCGCGCAGGCGTAGCGCGTTGACGAATTCGCGGACATTCGCCTCGCTGAGTTGATAGGCCGTGCCGTGCTTGTAGCCGAGCAGGACTTTTTCCTCGCCGTGGACGAGCAGGAATTCGGTATCGCTGCCACCGCGGGCGTTGGAGCTGACCGGCAGCTGATAGCCGTCGCGCTGCAGGGTTTCGAGGATCACGGTGACGCACTCGCGCCACTTCAAGTTGGCCAGCGCCTGCACCCCGAACCGGGTTTCAGCTGCGCGGCGCTGATAGACGCCAAACCACAGGATAGTCAACGCCAGCCCGACCACGGCAACGGCGATGGCTGGTAGCGAACCCGGCATCTACTTGCTCCGCCAATTCATCGTCATTGCAAGAATAACGCGATCCCGCACTCGCTGCCCCGCACTCGCTGCGGACGAAGCCTCGTTCAGGAAAAAAACGCCCGGCGTACCGGGCGTTCTTCAACCTCATAAAGGCCCGCCAGCCGGAAGTCGTGAGGGGAGGGGACTTACGAGCTTCAATTGGGCTGGCGGGCACAACCGTGAATCAACTGTGCGGTGCGACCGGCCGGGCGGCCTTCGGCAAGGTCTTGCGAGCCGGCTTGCGCGCCTTGGCCGGGGCCTTGGCGGCCGCTTTCCTGGCCGATCCGGACGTACGCTTGCCGACCGACTTGCCGGCCTTTTTCTTTCCGTTGGCCTTGGTCCTGGCTTGCGCCGGTGCGCCGGATTTCTTCAGCTGGGCGGTCAAGGCATCGACGCGGGCGATCAGTTCCGCCAATTCTTCCCGTCCCGGGATACCGAGGCGGTTCAACGCACGCTGCACTCGATCCTCGAATACCTTTTCCAGCTTGTCCCATGTGTCCGACGCGCGGCCGCGGACAACGCCGACCCGGTCTTCCATCGCATCGCGTACGGCATCGACCTTGCCGGTGGCCAACTTGCGCGTCGTTTTTTCTATGTTCATGCCTTCTGCAACCAATGCTTCGAACAGCTTGGAACCTTCGCCTTGCGCGCGGGTGAACGCACCGACGCCGGCCATCCAGATTTGTTGCGCGGACTCGACCAGCGAGCGCGACAGGTGCTCGGCCGTCGCTTGCAGATCGGCGGCGCTGGACTTGGCTGCAGCAGGTTTCGCACGAGCGGTTTTCTTAAGCTTGGCCACGGGGCCCTCCGATATTTTCTTATTGGGCGAAAGCCCGATGTGACGCCAATCTGACGCTCTTGTCTAGAGTTTTCACACCAGAGTTTGCCGCCGTTTTGCTGGCGGTTGGACTCAGCCGCACATCTGGCTAATGTCTTCCAGCGCGCGATGCAGCTGCGCGGTCGTATTGGTGCGCCGGTAGGGTTTGCCGAGCCCGAAGGCGACCGAGCGGTCTTCCTGGTCGATGATCTCATCGCGCAGGCGCAAGCCGTGCCGTTGCAGCAGCGGCGCAAGGACATCGCGGCGTCGGCGCAGGTCGGCCAGCGTGCTGCGGAACGCATGCTCGCAGACGCGTTTGCGCGAAGAGTAGCTGAAGATGTTGGTGAAGAACATTTCATCGTCGTCTTCATTGGGCTCGAACACCAGCTGATCGGTGGCCGGATATTGTTGCGCGTACTTGCCCAGACCGACCTGCATGCGTGATTGCAGCAGGGTCCTGAACGTCTGCGAGAGCACCACCGGCAAACCGCCGTGGGCAAGCCTGTCCTTGCCCCGGGGCCGCGCGGGCGCCCCGCTGGCATTGAACGGCACCAGGGGATTGATGCCAAACATCAGGTCGATGCCGTGGTCGAGGACAACCGAGGCATGCATGGTGCGGCGCAACGCGCCATCGACGAAATGCTGGCCGCGAATGTCGACCGGCGGATACAAGCCGGGCAGGGCGGCGCTGGCCTGGATCGCTCGCGATATCGGCACGTCGTCCCAACCACGGCTGCCGAAGCGGACAGCTTCGCCGTTGTCGATGTCCACGGCGACCACGTACAGCTTGCGCTCGAGCTCGCGAAAATCGTTGCTGCGGCCGTGGTTGCTGAACACCTCGCGCAGGAAGCTCTCGATCTGGGCGTTGTCGAAAATACCGGTCGGGATCAAGCCGCCTAGCCGGCCTACCGCATCGCTTAGATGCGAGCCGGTTGGGTCGGTGAGGATGTCGCGCCACCACTCGAACGCCACGGAGGGAATGTTCGAGGCGCGGCGCAGGTATTCGAGAAACGCCGGCTGCAGGAATATCTGTGGCCGGAACTGCGCTTCATGGCTGTCGCCGCTGATGAATATCCGGTACATCTCGGCGGTACTCAGGCGGTTGGCCAGACCCGCGGCGAGGAATGCCCCGGAGCTGACGCCGACGTAGACTTCAAGCCGGGTCGGATCGAAGCCTTCGATGGCCTCGTCGAGCGCACGCAGGGCGCCCAGCTCGTACATGCCGCCGATCGGGCCGCCGCCAGCGATCGCCAGCCCGATGCGACCGTGGCTGCGGGCCGGCTTCCCGGCGGTTTGAAGAAGAAGCATGCTAGACGGGTCTCGGGGAGTGCGCGCCGATTGTAGCCCGCGGCCGTTCGGCCGCAAGTTGAAGCGGGTCACGGAGCAAAGATGAGTCAGGAGTTTCGCCAGCGTCTGGTCCGGCGCCTGGATTGGCAGAAGGCGATCAACGATCCGCAGCGGGAACCGCGCAATCGGCTGCCGACCTTGCCCTTGCTGCGCCAATGGCAGTCGCGCCGGCTGGCTTCCGGCTTCCAGGATTTCCTGAAGGACCCGACCAAGCGCCCGGCGGCGCAGTTCTTTCTAAGCGACCTGTATGCCGATCGCGATTTCTCCGCCCGCGACCGGGATGCCGCCAAAGTGCTGCCGATGATGGCCCGGTTCCTGCCCGATTCGCTGCTGCGCGCGGCAACCGATGCGATCGAACTGGCGGTGCTGAGCCATGCCTTCGACCTGCGCCTGGCCGAACAACTGGCCCTGCGCCCGGAACCGCTGGCGCCCATTTCCGTAGCCGACTATTGCCGCGCGTACCGTGGCGCCAACTACCCGCGCCTGCGCCGGCATCAGATTGAACTGGTGCTCCGGGTCGGACGCGCGCTGGATGCGGCGGTAAAAAAGCACGGCGTCTACAAGCTGTTGAGGGCGGCGCGGCTGCCGGCGCAACTGGCCGGCCTGTCCGAGTTGCAGAAGTTCCTGGAGCGCGGCTTCACCGCGTTCGACGCGCTCGGCGGGAGCGATTCGTTCCTGGACGAAGTCGGCGCCAGGGAGCTGGCGATCTCCCGCCGCCTGTTCGCCGGGGACCCTCAGCCTTTCGGGGAACCGAACTCCTCATCCAGGTAGCGATGGATTTCCCGTTCCACCGTGCCCCGGATGGCCAACAACAGGAAACCCAGGTGGGCGGTGACATGGATCTGGCTGGCGCTGACCTGGATGTGGCCGTCCACTCCGCTGCGTCTGAAATTGAGGGTATTTCCATCCCACTCGCAGACCACGTCGAACCTCTCCGCGATGTGATCGGCCACCCGTTGAACCAATTTTTTTGCCTCGGGCAGCGGCCGGGCGTGCGCGCGCTTGATATCTATGGATGGCATGGCGGCAGTTTTCCGTGGCGGTCCTGGAAGTGGAATCGGCCTATTCTGCGGGGTTTTGCCGTTCGCACCAAGAACGAGGAGCGGACCCTGTGCTAGATTCGCGACTCGGAGGAGTAACGATGCAACTGACGTTTCCCAATGGCGAGCACCCTAGTGTCGCCTTTGACCACGGCGAGCTAAGCATCGGCAGTCGAGCCGGCCAGGGCATCTGTCTCCCGGGTCGTGCGCTGGCGCCGCATCACGCCAGCATGGTCTGCGACCGTCGTGGCATCTGGCTGCGGGTGCCCCCGGGCACGCCTGGCGTGCACCTCAACGCCCGACCGATTCGTCGCATCGCCCTGCTGCATGTGGGCGATCAGATCTGCCTGGAGCAGGTTCAGATCGTGCTCAGCGAGGACCACGCCGAGCGCATAGACCAGCGGATTCCCGCCGCCGCGCCGCCGGCCCTGGCCGAAGCGCAGCGGGTCTCCGCCAGTCGCGTCGCCATCCGCGCTGTTTCCGGCAGCCTGTACGGGCGCAGCTTCACCCTGACCGAGCCCAAGGTCGTGGGGCGCGCTTCGAACTGCGACATCCGCATCGACGACCCGGCGTTGGCCGAGCGGCAGGCGCAATTCGAACTGCATGCCGATCGGGTAGTCCTGCGCGCACTGGGCAACAGCGACTTCACCAGCGTCAACGGCGTGCCGGTTCGCGATGCCGTGCTCGCGCCCGGCGACCAGATCGTCATCGACCAGCATCGTTTCGTGCTGGAAGCCCCGGGCTTGCCTGCGCGCGGCCAGGACAGTGTCCGTGGCGCCGGCGCAATGGCGCACACGCAGACCATAAAATCGGTCAAAGTGCCGCCGGCTCCGGGTCCCGCGCACAACGAGCGTGATCGCATCGAAGCGCCCCCACCCGTTGATCCGGGTGCGTTGTGGTGGCTGATTGCAGCCGCCGCCGTGCTCGCTGCCGCAATGACTGCGTTGTTGGTGTATTCGCCGCATATGGGCGCGGCCTGAGCTTCGCCAGTTGCGCGCCGGGCGGGGCTAGGCGCTTTTGGGTGCCGGGGCTATCCTGAGGAAATCCACTCCTCAGGGAACCTGAGTGCGCCTTCTTGAGGCATTCGCATCGTCGGAAAGCATCATCGCGCTGCTCAGCGCGGATGATGGCCGTTTCATCGACGTCAATCCGGCCTTCGTCAGAATCACGGGCTATACGCGCGAACAGGCCATCGGTCGCCTTCCCATTGAAGTCGGCTTGTGGACGGACCTGGAATTCCGCGTCCAGCTATGGGAGAGCCTGCGCGCCGAGCGACGCGTAGTGAACGCGGAAACCCAGGTGCACTGCGCCGACGAACGCGTCCTGGCCGGACGCCTGCATGTGGAACTGCTGCCCGGAGAAACGGAATCACGGTTGTTCTGTTTGTTGCAGATACTCCCGGACGACTATCAGGCGATGAACGACCTCCGGCGCGAAAGCCTGTACCGGGACTTGTTCCTTTCAGCGTCCGAGGGCATCTATCGCAGCTTGCCCGGCGGTGGTTTCCTGGATGTCAATCCGGCAATGGCGCGCATCCTGGGCTACGACTCGCCGGCCGAACTGCTGCTCCATCATTGCGACCGGTCCCGCGACATCTATGTCGACCAGGCCGGCGACGAGCGCGACAATGCCCGGCTGCTCGCCGAAGGTCACATCGACCAGGTCAGGGTGCAGGTGTTCCGGCGCGACGGCAGCAAGATATGGGTGAGCGAAAACGCCCGAGTCATTCTCGACGCAGGCGGCAAGCCGATTTTTTTTGAAGGCTCGCTTGAGGACATCACCGCGCAGGTCGAGGCCGAGCAGGCGCTCAAGCAGTCTCGCAGTCTTTACCAGGTGCTGCTCGACAATACGCGCGACGGCGTCTTCCTGATCCAGCGGGGCATTGTCCGGTTCGCCAACCAGGCGATGGCCGGCATCCTCGGCTACCAGCCCGACGAACTGATCGGCATGCCTTACATGGAGCTGGTGGACCAGGCCGACGTCGATGCGCAGACGGAGCGCCGCCGGCAACGCGAAGACGGCTCACGCGACCTGCAGTTGTACGAACTGCAGATGATTCGCAAGGACGGACGCCGGATCCTGTGCGAGGTCCGGGCCGACGCCGTCGATTACCAGGGCGATATCGCCTCCACGGGTACGCTCCGCGACGTGACCGAGGAGCGCCGGCAACAGCGAGCCCTGGTCCAGGCCGAGCGCCGCTATCGCGAACTGTTCCAGGATTCCCCGGTCGGGCTGTTCCGCAGCGGCCTGGGCGGTGAGATCGTCGAGGTCAACGAGGCCCTGGCGACAATGCTTGGATTCAAGAGTCCGGAAGCACTCAAGGCGAAATTCGGCAACATGCTCGATGTCTATGTCGACCCGTCCGAGCGGAAACTACTCGTCGAACGGGCCCTGCGCGATGGCGCCTTCAGTCACCACGAAACACGCGTGCACGACGCCAACGGCAATATCCGCTGGGTCAGCACCAGCGTCCGGGTGACCCGCGACGAAAACAACGAACCGGCGCACTTCACGGGTTCCGCTGTCGACGTCCAGGAGCGCCGCCGGATGCAACAGGCGCTGATCAGTTCGGAAAACAAATACCGCACGCTGGTCGAACAGAGCCACGTCGGCGTATTCATCATGGATCAGGTGAAACTGGTGTACGTCAATCGCGCCCTGGCGTCCATGCTCGGCATGGCCGAACTCGATCTGTTGGGCAAGTCCTACGTCGACTTGCTGGCCCCGGATTCGCTGGACGACACCGCGCCGCTGCGGAAGGACTTCCGCAGCAGCGGCGACTTCACCCAGGAATTTGAAAGTTGCCTGATCCATCGCAACGGGCAGCGCGTGTATGTCAAGGTCAGCGTCTGGCCCGTCGAGGTGGACGGGCAGCGTCAATTGACCGGGACCATCATCGACATCACCCGCCAGCGCGAGGCCGAGGCGCGGCTTCGCTTCCATGCTGCGCACGATCCACTGACCGGCTTGCCGAACCGCTCCTTGTTCAACCGCCGGCTCGCCGAGCGGCTGGCCCCCGACGAACGACGCGGAAGGTTTGCCTACGCCGTGTTGTTCCTCGACCTGGATGGATTCAAGTGGGTCAACGACAGCCTGGGTCACCTCGCCGGCGACCGTCTGCTACTGGAGATAGCCCGCCGACTGGAAGACGAGCTGTCCCCCGAAGTGCTGATTGCCCGCTATGGCGGCGACGAGTTCACCTTCCTGCCGGAAGGCTCTTGCGATTACGAGCGAGCGGTGAACATCGCCAAGCGCGTGCTGACCCTGTTTGAACGCCCCTTCAGCATTGGCGGCCAGGAAGTGTTTTCGGCCGCGAGCCTGGGCATCGTCCTGGGCCGGCCCGACTATGACTCGCCCGACCAGGTTCTGCGCGATGCCGATACCGCCATGTACCGCGCCAAGGCCGCCGGGAAGTCCGGCTTCGTGGTCTTCGACGAGGGCATGCACGATGAAGTGCGCAAGCGTTTCCAGATGGAAACGGACTTTCGGCTGGCCCTGGAGCGTGCCGAGTTCATCCTGCACTACCACCCGATCGTGGCATTGGATGGCGGCCGGCTGGTTGGTGCCGAAGCCCTGGTGCGCTGGTTGCATCCGATTCGCGGCCTGTTGCCGCCGTCGCAGTTCTTGCCGTTGGCCGAGGAAACAGGCCTGATCGTCGAGCTGGATGCCTGGGTTTTGCGCGAGGCCTGCCGACAGCTGGCGTTTTGGCGGCGCCAGCGCCCGGAATGGCATTCGCTGGTGATGAACGTCAATGTCGACGAGCGGCAGATGGGTTCGGCGGAGCTGACCGAGGACGTGTTCCACCTGCTGCAGAACTACAAGATTCCTCCGTCGTGCCTGCGGCTGGAGGTGACCGAAAGCGTATTTCGCTCGGGTAGCGGTCACGCCCGCGAGCAACTGGAGGCGTTGAAGGCGCTCGGGGTCGGTCTGGCCGTGGACGATTTCGGCACCGGCTATTCCTCGCTCGAAGCATTTGCCGCCTCCTCGTTCGACGCGCTCAAGGTCGACCAGAGCTTCGTCCGCGACGTTACCGTCAATCCCCGGCACCGCGCGATCGTGCGCACCATCATCGGCTTCGCCAAGGATCTTGGCCTGTTGCTGACCGCCGAAGGGATCGAAACCGACGAACAGCGCACGCTGCTCCTGGAGCTGGGATGCGAGTTCGGCCAGGGCAATTTATTCGCGCTTCCGCTGCCTCCGGGGGAATTCGAGCGAACGCTCTAGAAAGCATCCAGCACACTCGCTTTTCGTCTTTCGGCGTGGTCGAATCGCGTGTTAGCCTGACCCATCACTTCGAGGTTTCCCCATGTCGCGTGCTTTCAATTTCAGCGCCGGTCCGGCCGCGCTGCCCGTCGCCGTCCTTGCCCAGGTGCAGGCGGAATTGCTTGAGTGGAAAGGCGAACGCGCCTCGGTGATGGAGGTCAGCCATCGCGGCCAGGCTTTCATCGACTGCGCCGCGGAAGCCGAGCGCGATTTACGCGAGCTGATGGGCGTCCCTGACGACTATGCCGTGTTGTTTCTGCAAGGTGGCGCCACCACGCTGGCGGCCCTGCTGCCGTTGAATCTTGCCGGCCCCGAAGGCACGGGCGATTACCTGCTTACCGGGCACTGGGGCGAGAAAGCGCTGGAAAACGCCAAGCCGTCGCTGACGACGCATGTGGCGGCCAGCAGCAAGGCCTCCGGCTACCGGACCATCGCACCGCGCGCCGAGTGGCAGCTGACGGAAGGCGCCGCGTTCGTGCACTACACGCCGAACGAGACCATCCACGGCGTCGAGTTCCACGACATCCCGGACGTCGGCGCGGTGCCGCTGGTCGCCGATTTTTCCTCGAGCCTGCTGTCGCGGCCGGTGGACGTGTCCCGCTTCGGCGTGATTTACGGCGGCGCCCAGAAGAACCTCGGTCCCGCCGGTCTCACCGTGGTCGTGGTGCGCAAGGATCTGCTGGGCAAGCATGGCCGCAACCTGCCGCCCATTTTCGAGCTCGGCAACCAGCTCAAGAACGATTCGATGTTCAACACGCCGCCGACCTTGTCCTGGTACATCGTCGGCCTGGTGTTGAAGTGGCTGAAGGAGCAGGGCGGCGTCGAAGCAATCGGCCGCGTCAATGCGCGCAAGGCCGAGTTGCTGTATTCCGCCATCGATGGCTCGGGCGGTTATTACCGTAACGAAGTCGATGTCGCCTGCCGCTCGCGGATGAACGTGCCCTTCGTGCTGCCGAATGCGGAGCTGGACAAGCCGTTCCTCAAGGGCGCCGAAGCGGCCGGGCTGCTCGGCCTGAAAGGCCACCGCGCCCTCGGCGGCATGCGCGCGTCGATCTACAATGCGATGCCCCTGGAAGGCGTGCAGGCGTTGGTGGACTTCATGGCGGATTTCCGCCAGAAGCACGGCTAGGCCATGGCGACCCGCGGCAAGCAACCCAAACAGGAACCTGCCAAGCCGGCGCCAGCGCTGGCCGAGGCGCGCGAGCGTATCGATGGCATCGACCGGCAGATCCAGTCCCTGATCGCCGAACGCGCCGGCTGGGCACAGCGCGTCGGCAAGGCCAAGGGGCCACTGAAGGCAGCGATCGATTACTACCGGCCCGAGCGCGAGGCGCAGGTGTTGCGGCAAGTACTGGACCGCAACGACGGGCCGCTCGCCGACGATGTCCTGCTGCGCCTGTTCCGGGAAATCATGTCGGCCTGCCTGGCCCAGCAGGAGCCATTGAAAGTTGGTTTCCTGGGACCGGAAGGGACCTTTTCCCAACAAGCCCTGATCAAGCACTTCGGGCATTCGGCGCGTGGTTTGCCGCTGGGCAGCATCGAGGAAGTTTTCCAGGAAGTGGAAGCCGGCCATGCCGACTTCGGCGTGGTTCCGGTGGAAAACTCGGGGCAGGGCACGATCCAGTCCACGCTGGACATGTTCCTGACCTCCAGCCTGAAGATCTGCGGCGAAGTCGAACTGCACGTGCACCAGTACCTGCTCTCGCGCACCGGGCACATCGAAGACATCGAGCGCGTCTGTTCGCATGCGATGTCGCTGGCGCAGTGCAAGGCATGGCTGCGGCAGAACCTGCCGCAGGCCGAAAGGCTCGCGGTCGCAAGCAATGCGGAGGCAGCGCGTCGCGCGCGCCTGGCCGATGATGTCGCGGCCATCGCCGGTGAGTCGGCCGGTCACGTCTACGGCCTGAAGAAAGTGATCGCCGGGCCGATCGAGGATCGCCAGGACAACACCACGCGCTTCCTGGTGCTGGGTCGCGAGCTGTTCAATGCTTCCGGCCATGACCGCACCTCACTGCTGGTATTTGTCCGTGACCAGCCAGGCGCCCTGTTCAACGTGCTGCGGCCGTTCGCGAAATACGGCATCAGCATGAACCGGATCGAATCCCGGCCTTCGCATGCCGGGCTGTGGCAATACGCCTTCTTCATCGATGTCGCCGGACACCTCGACGACGACCCGGTCAAGAATGCGCTGTCCGAATTGGGCGAGTACGCGGCCGACGTCAAGATACTGGGATCGTATCCGGTGGCGTTGCTCTAACCATGCTCGTGCCGGATTTCGACGCGTTGGCGCAGGCAGGCATCAAGCGCCTGCGCGCTTACGATCCGGGCCATGACATCGTTGCTTTGCGGCGAAAGTTCGGGGATTCGGCGCTGATCGAGCTCGGCTCGAACGAAAATCCGTATGGCCCCAGCCCGCGTGTGCGAGACGCCGTGCTGTCCTGTCTTGCCGACCTCCATCGCTACCCAGACCCGCTCGGCACTGACTTGAAACTCGCGCTCGCCAGCCAATTGGCGCTCGCGCCCGGGCAGATAGTCCTCGGCAACGGCTCGCATGAATTGCTGATGATGCTGGCGCAGGTATTCGCCGGCCCGAACGTGGACGTGATCGCATCGGAGTTTGGCTTTGCGGTGTACGCGATCGCCGCACAGGCGGCTGATGCGAAATTCATCAAGGTCCCTGCCCAGCCGGCGTCCGCGCCGATGCCACGCGGACATGACCTGGATGCGATTGCCGCGCGTGTCAGTACCCGCACCAGCCTGATCTACCTGGCCAACCCCAACAATCCGACCGGCACCTGGTTCAGCACATCGGCATTGGACGATTTCCTGGCGCGGCTCCGGCCGAACGCCTTGGTCATCGTCGACGAGGCCTACCTCGAATATGTCACCGACCCGGCGCTGGTTTCCGCAATTACCCTGCTGCCGAAGTACCCCAACCTGATCGTTACCCGTACTTTCTCGAAGGCCTACGGGCTGGCCGGACTGCGGGTCGGCTACGCCTGTGCGCACCCCAAGCTGGTCGAAGTGCTGGAGCGGGTCCGCGAATCCTTCAACGTAAACACGCCGGGGCTGGCCGCTTGCATCGCGGCGCTCGCCGACCAGGAGCATGTGCAGACGATTCGCCGCGGCAACGACGGAGAACGGGAGTGGCTGAGCGGCCAATTACGCAGCCGCGGCCTGGATGTGCCGCCTTCGCAAACCAACTTCCTGCTGGTCGATTTCGGACGTGAAGCCGCGCCGATCGAAGCCGCGCTCGTGCAACGTGGCGTAGTTTTGCGTCCGATGGTCGGCTATGGGTTGCCCGGCTGCCTGCGCATCACCGTCGGCACCCGCCCGGAAAACGTCCGCCTGCTGGCGGCGTTGGACGAGGTGCTCCCGTGACGCTGGACTGGCTGGCTGCGCCGGGCGCCGCCTTGCGTGGCACGATTGCCGTGCCGGGCGACAAATCCGTTTCCCACCGCGCTGTCATGTTGGCAGCGATCGCCGAAGGGAGTTCGCGCATCAGCGGCTTCCTGGAAGGCGAGGACACCCGCGCCACCGCCAGGATTCTCGCCCAGCTCGGTGTTCGCATCGACGTTCCCGGGCCGAGTGAACGCCTCGTCCACGGCGTTGGTTTGCACGGCCTTGTCGGCACTGAGGAAGACCTGGACTGCGGTAATGCCGGCACCGGCATGCGCCTGTTGACCGGGCTCCTCGCCGGCCAGCGCTTTTCCAGCCGCCTGGTGGGCGATGCCTCCTTGTCGGCGCGGCCGATGGGCCGCGTGATTGGTCCGCTGCGGGCGATGGGCGCCACCATCGATGCCTGCGCCCAGGGCTTTCCGCCGCTTATAATTCACATGAGCAAAGGCCTGCATGCTATTGATTTTCAACCACCAGTCGCAAGCGCTCAGATCAAGTCCGCGATCCTCTTGGCAGGGCTGTACGCGCGTGGCGAAACCATCGTGCGGGAGATCCAACCGACCCGTGATTACACCGAGCGAATGTTGGCCGCGTTCGGTTGGCCGATCGAGTTTGCGCCGGGGCTGGTCCGGTTGAAGGGCGGTCAACGATTAACCGCGATGGACGTCGAGGTGCCGGCGGACTTTTCTTCTGCGGCATTCTTTTTGGTCGCGGCCTCGGTCATTCCCGGATCCGACCTGAGCATCCGCGGTGTCGGCATGAATCCTCGACGCACCGGCCTGCTGACTGCGCTGCGGCTGATGGGGGCCGACATCAGCGAGGAAAGTCGAGCCGTGCGCGGCGGCGAAGCGGTCGCCGACCTGCGCGTGCGATACGCCCCGCTGCATGGCATTCGCGTGCCAGCTTCGCTGGTACCCGACATGATCGACGAGTTTCCCGCCTTGTTCGTTGCCGCGGCCCTGGCCAAGGGCACGACGCGTATCGACGGCGCCGCGGAGCTGCGGGTCAAGGAGTCGGATCGGCTCGCGGTCATGGCGAAAGCCCTGTCCTCGCTGGGAGCGTGCATCGTTGAAACGCCCGATGGCGCGATCATCGAGGGCGGTGCGCTGCACGGTGGCGAGGTGGAAAGCCACGGCGACCACCGCATTGCCATGAGTCTGTCGATTGCCGGGCAAATGGCTGCCGGTGATGTCCGGATTGCCGATTGCGCCAATGTCGATACCTCGTTTCCAGGCTTCGTGGCGCTGGCGTCCGGCATTGGTTTCGGCTTGAAGGCCGCCTGAACAATGTGGGAGCGGCATTTGTGGGAGCGGCTTCAGCCGCGATGCTTTTCCGCAAGAAAG
>Ga0209211_10007422_pt1 | contig 15388 bp, 15 predicted proteins | sample RifGroA2_FD_183992 | JGI IMG/M metagenome (GOLD analysis project Ga0209211, IMG submission 183992) | Groundwater microbial communities from Rifle, Colorado, USA - Groundwater A2 (SPAdes) (version 2) | ecosystem: Environmental > Aquatic > Deep subsurface > Groundwater | place: Rifle, Colorado... | reverse complement strand
TCATCACCCGCCTAAAGGCAAGTGCGTTCTTGCCAACGGCGTTGTAAAGCTGCGGGATAATTTTTTCTTATGAGGGTCTACTATGCAAGCCAGTCATTCTATCCCCATGTAGGGGGGGTTTCAACATACCTGCTGAACCTGTGCCGCTCGATGGTCGAAAAAGGCCACAATGTGATTGAAGTGCATCTGCGCCCTTCAGGCGAGGGCAACTATGAGGAAGTCAAGGGTGTCGAAGTGCACCGCGTGCCAAAAGAGCCGATTGAGCGGACCATTTTTGAAGGGTACTACAATTTCAAAGAGGCGGTATACAAGGAATGCCATTATGGCAGCGGCGGCTTTAGCGTGCCTGCCGAGGAAATGGAGGGCTTTGCTGAGTACAGCAAGGTAAATGATTATTTCGGCGCAAGGCTAAAGGAGCTTTTGGAAGAGCAGCCTGCAGATATCGTGCACATCCATGATTTCCAGCTCCTTTTTGCATACAAATATGTCCCGCGCGGAACCCCTCTCGTATTTACATGGCATATCCCTTTTCCGCCCAAAATGTCACAGAACCTCTCGCAGTTCCTCATAAGGAACCTGCAGCAATATGACAAGGTCATATTCTCATCGGCCGAATACATAGAGGCCGCGGTGGGCCTGGGCCTTGAGCGCAGCAGGGCCGAGCTCATTTACCCGATCACGGACACGGCGCTTTTCCGCGTAACCGACACCAACAGGGCTGCTGTGAGGGAAAAGTATGGAATGCCACAGCGCGGGAAGATAATACTTTCAGTGCAGCGCGTTGACCAGAAATCAGGGCACGAGCAGCTTATCCGCGCAATGCCAAAAGTGCTTGAGCAGGCCCCTGATTCAACACTGGTGTTTGTGGGCGGCGAATCAATGAGCACAAAGATATCGGATGCAAGAAAGAAAATGCGCGAGGAAATGGATGCGCTTGTAAAAAGCCTCAAGCTGCGCAGCAGGGTCCTTTTCATCGGCAATGTCGATTACAATTCAATGCCTGAGGTCTACAATGCAAGCGACGCCTTTGCGCTCTGCTCGAAAAACGAGGGCTTTGGCCTTGCAATCACGGAGGCGATGTATTGCGGAAAAGCGGTCGTCGGCACGAAGGTCGGCGGGATACCATTGCAGGTCAGGGACAAGATGAACGGATTTTTGGTGGATGTTGGCGACCATGAGGCAACTGCAAAAAAGCTCATAATGCTGCTGAAAAACGAAAAGCTTGCCCGGAGGATGGGCCAGAATGCAGTGCATTCATCGCAAAAGTTCAGCCGCGAGCTCGGGCTTGAGCGGCACATGTCGCTATACAATGCGCTCATGCGCGAGAAGAACGAAATGTACAGGGTTGAGAGGTTTGATGCAAGGGCAATCAGGGCGGTCATAACTGATTTTGACCGCACAGTAACAGAGCGCGCCGCAAAGCACCACTTTGACAAGCAGGACATAGATTTCACGCTGCTAAAGGAGATGAAATCGCTTGGCATCGACCTGTTCCTTGCAACCGGAAGGCCGTTTAAATATGTTGAAAAGCTCTGTAACCATTTCAAGGGTTATACCTGCGTGGTTGCCGAGAACGGGGCGGTGGTGTATTTCCCAAAGACAAAAAGGACATTTACAATCGACACCAAGCACATGCAACGCGCGCGCAGCAGGATCAGCAGGCTGGGCCTTGCCGGCACAATTGTGGGCGAAGTCATTGCAAGCGTCCCGATCGAGCATGAGGACGCTGTAAGGCAATCACTTGGAAACCTCATACAAAAAGTAATGCTCGTCAAAAACGTGGACAAGCTCATGATTGTCCCGCACAATGTCGACAAGGGGTATGGCCTGCGGCTTGCATTGCAGTACCTCAACATTGACATGGAGCGCACAGTTGTTGTGGGCGATGGAGAGAACGATGTGGGGATGTTCCTCAACCCAGGCTACAAGATTGCCCTTGCAAACGCCCACCCGCGCCTAAAGCGCCTTGCCCATGAAGTGACGAAGAGCCGCGGCCTTAAGGGGATGCGCGAGATAATTGCAAAAATAAGGCACAGCGAAGCGGGCAGCAGCACCGGCAAGGGCAAAAAGGAGGAGCAGAAACGGGCGTGATCCTTTTGGGGTATTTAAATACCTTTTTAAAGCTTTTTAAAGGGTTTATATATAACGCATAGGGGGGTTAGGAATGCAGTATACGATAGTAAACATTGTGGCATCAGCCAATCTCAATACGACTATAGACCTCTACAACCTCGCGATCAGCATCCCGAGCGTAGAATACGAGCCCGAGCAGTTTCCAGGGGCAATACTCAAGCTAAAAGAGCCAAAGGTTTCAATGCTTTTGTTCAAGAACGGCAAGATCATATGCTCAGGGGCAAGCAGCGAGAGCCAGATACCTCTTGCAATCTTCAAGGCCTCAAAGATGATCCATGAGATACAGAAGAGCGTGAAGATCCAGAAGAACGCCGAGTACACGGTTGTAAACCTTGTGACGACAGCAAACCTCAAGATGACACTTGACTTATTCAAGACCGCAATGGAATCAGATAACGTTGAATATGAGCCTGAGCAGTTTCCGGGAGCAATACTTCGCATCCACGACCCCAAGCTCACATTGCTTTTGTTCAAGAACGGCAAGCTTATCTGCGCAGGCGCAAAAAACGAGGAGCTTTTGAAAAAGGGGCTGCGCAAGGCATCAAAGATGATACGAGAGATCAATGCGCCTGACACAAAGGGCGGCAAGAAGAAGGCAGTTGCAATGGAAGAGGAGTAAATCCCCTTTCATTATTCCCCTCTTTTAAAATTCCAATGCCGGCAGGCTTCACTTCTACATTACGGGAAGGTTTAAAAGCCTTGCACAGCGCTAATATGTCTGATTAGCGGTCATAGCGGCAGGGCCACACCTGGTCTCATTCCGAACCCAGAAGTTAAGCCTGCCAGCGATGTTGTCTGCACTGTTCTTTCGAACGGAGCGGCTTATACGCTGCTAATCACTTCTTTTTATCGGATTGCAATAACGCAATCCTTTTACCACTTTCCCCATGTTTTAAGGGGGGGTGTTTTTCAGAATCCGAAATTTTTCAGGTTTTTCTGTTTCTCGTCAAATTTCCTTACTGTCATGAATGAATTGAAAACGACAATGTCGCCGATTTTCAGCCCCTGAATTCCATTTTCAATTTCAGCAATAGAATGGCTACGCGTAATTTGCACCCTTTTCCCGCCATCTACAACCAGCCTGACTTTCCCTTTGAATTCATCGTAAGCTGACAAATTATCACCTTTAGTTTATTCAAACTCCAGTTTCCTGCTCGCCATCTTGAGATTCTCAAGCACAATGAGTTTCATAAGTAGCGCAAACTTTTTGTCGTCACGCCTCTGGCTTAATTTTGTGAGGCCCATGTACTGGCCTGAGAATCCAACAGGAATTTTAATTAATGGAAAGCCGCGTTCCACAAGGATCTTCGTAAAAATCGCGCGCGAAGTGCGGCTATTTCCGTCAATAAAAGGATGGATTCTCTGGAACTCGTTGTGAAGGAAGGCTACAGTTTCCACAAGCTGCACTGCAGAAAGCTTTTTTTCCCCGCTTAATTTATTGGCTGACTCATAAAATGAGGCAAGAAGGCTCGGCAGTTCCTGATAATCAGGCGTCTTGAAATCCGGGTTTCCCCTGATTCGTACATTCTGGCCACGAACCTGCCCTGCGCCGCTTGCAAGTGAGTTCATTGCAGTTCTGTGGAACACGAGCAGAGCCTCCTCATTGATTGGGGCTCCATGGAGGAACTTGTCAAGCGCCTTTTTGTAGTCAAGCACTTCCTGGCAATCCTTAAAAGGTTTCGATACAGGAGAGATATTATCTCGGATGAGCCTTTCGGTTTCGGAGAGTGTAAGGGTGTTCCCTTCAAGCGCAAGGCTTGAGTGTATGAATCCCGTCTCATCAAAAGACGGCAGTTCACGGGCAGCTCTTCTGTACGCGGAGAATTCCTTTTCCAGCCGGGAATTTAGTGATGCTTCATCAATGCAGTCTGCAATCTGTGGACAGGCAACAGTTACTTTCCCTTCAAAATACCCAACAAGTTTCTGCAAAAATTTTGAGTAAACTATCCTGCACACAAAAGGCTTCCTTGATTCAACAACTGCAAACCCGTGCCTGGATAAAACAGACACTATACCCCTCACGGTCTTGGCGTCAAACGGCAGCCCTTCAATCAGGCCTTTTTCAAAACCAAGTTTCACAAATTCAGCGGTTTTCACTGAAATTACCCTGTTATAATCAACGCTGTTGCCAAAGCAAAAATAGACTACCCGGAATAAAGCAGCAGCTTTCTGGTTTTGCGCAATAGTATACTTTTCATCCCCGGCATTAACCAATCCTTCAACCTTGAGCTTTTGCAAAAGCTGGTACACTGCGCCGTAAGAAGTCTTCTTTTTCCCTGCTTTGCGGGCTATTTCAAGGGCTGAAAGGCCAGGATAAAGACCTATTACCAAAACCAAGTCAAGGCGCGAAACCATTATTGCACTGTGGGCACACCATATTAAAAACATTACTATAAAGGAGCAAAAATAAATCAATAATACATTTTTAGTCCTTTATAACCCTAAAAATGAGGAATAACGCTGCTAATCTTTACTCTTAATCAAGTACCATTAATCATTGGGCTTTTGCCCATTTTCTCCTCTTTTAGCGGGGCAATTTTTCAAATTCCTGTTTTTTATTTTGGGAGGGTTCTCTTGTACGATAAGAATTAATAGCTAATTTGTACATCAATAGTAAAAGGGAACAATATGGGCTCTTGGGGGACTGCGATTTCTTCAAATGACACTTTTGCTGAGGTATATGCAGGGTTTTTTGATTTCTACAATGAGGGCATTGAACCAGGGCAGATTACAGAAAGAATCATTCACGAAAATCAAGACTTGATTTCTGATCGTGAGGAAAGCAATAATTTTTGGTTTGCGCTGGCAAAAGCCCAGTATGACTGCGGAGCTTTAGACAAAAAGGTATTGAGCAAAGTTAAGGACGTTATTGAAAGCGGCGCTGACATGGGGATTTGGAAAGAGCTTGGCGCATCCGATTCAGATTTGAGGAAGAGAAAGGCCGTGTTGGAAAAATTCTTGAAAAAAATCTCAGCGAAAAACAAAAACCCTAAAAAGAGGAAAAAGAAAGTCCTACGCAACGCTATCTTTGCCAAAGGCGACTGCCTGACATTTAGGCTCGAAAACGGAAATCATGGCGGCGCCCTCGTACTTGAAGCAGAAAATAACTCTGAGCACGGCCTTAACCTCTTGGCTACAACAACAATAAACCAGCCCCAAAAGCCGATAATAAAAGACTTTGAAACAGCCGATGTTCTTGTACGAAGAGTGCAAATACTTCCTGGCAATTATAAAGACATAGAGCAAGTGAGCTGGTGTTATGCCCAATTTTACAAAAAAGCAAAAACCAAATTCGAAACAATAGGAAAACTCGAAATACGCAAAGCGTATAATGCTAGAAACGATTTTCAATCATTTTCGCACTGGGACACAATACCATTAAAAGTCAGCAATGACAGCGACTATTCAAAAAAGTTCGGAACGCCCAGACAAAAAGTAACTCTCAAAGAACTACGGTACTAATCCAATGGAAAAGCAACCGAAAAATAACAGGTACGCAAATCACACCCGTTTTTGCCAAAAAAGGTTCAAGTAGTTTGATATATTTCCTCAAGTAATGGTGAGTCCTAGGATTGGCATTTTTTCTTTAGCTCTTGCCACTTTTCGTATTCTTCTAGGAAGTGCATGAAAGCCTCAGTGTGTTTTTTCCCGAATTCCTCTTGCTTTACTCATATGCTAGTTTCCTGCTCGCCATCTTAAGATTCTCCAGCACAATCGCTTTTATCAGCAGCGCAAACTTTTTGTCATTGCGCCTCTGGCTGAGCTTTGTGAGGCCCATATACTGGCCTGAGAAGCCAACAGGGATTTTAATTAATGGAAAGCCGCGTTCCACAAGGATCTTCGTAAAAATCGCGCGCGAAGTGCGGCTGTTGCCGTCAAAAATGGATGCCCTGAAACCCGTTATGAAGGAAAACCGCATCTTCAACAATCTATGCCGCCGAATTCTTTTGCAATGGCTTGCGGCAAATTCGTAAAAACTCACGGGTAAAGCCGTAGCCCTTTCCAGCAGGGATCATTTACCAGAATTGCCAGAATTTATACATTCTGCAATCCTGACATAGCCGCCTGCAAAGCGGGTTTGCGCCAAAAGTAATGTCATTTTCCCCCATCAACGAAGCCGGATTAGACAATCGTGGATTACATAGCCATTTAAGGATTTTCAAAATGAAATTAAGCGTTACTTGATTTTTTGAGATATTCCCCCGGGGGGTTTGATGGTTTGCCGTTGCTAGAAATTGCCAATGAAACAGTATTCGGGAACAGGCTTGATGCCTGGTTTAGCACAGCACTTTTTTTTATCATCTCAGCGGCGGTTATAATCGCCATACGGCACCTTGCCCTTGCAAGGCTAAAAAGCCTGAGCAAAAGGACATCCAACAAGCTTGATGATGCAATCGTTGCCGGAGCCGAGAGGGTGGGATGGCCGTTTTATGTTTTTGTATCATTGGCTGCATCAGCCACATATGTGGGGCTCGGAGGTTTCGGAAGAAGAGTCATCGATCTTTCAACCCTAGCGGCAGTCCTGTTTTACGCAGTGCGGTTCCTTCAGTTCGTGATTGAGGGGCTCGTGGAAAGGTATGCCGCCAGTTCACAGAAGAATGGAAAGGCCCAGGACCCTACAATCCTGTATTTTTTTGCAAAGCTGGGCGGCTATCTGCTCTGGCTGGTGGCAGCGCTCGTGCTTGTCGACAATGCAGGCTACGATATTACCGCCCTCATTGCAGGCCTTGGGGTCGCAGGAATCGCCATTGCCCTCGGATTGCAAAATATCCTAAGTGACATATTCAGCTCCCTGTCAATTTATTTTGACAAACCGTTCAAGGTCGGGGATTTCATAATTCTTGGCACTGACATGGGCGTCGTGAAAAGGATAGGCATCAAGACCACGCGTTTACAGGCACTGCAGGGAGAAGAAATAGTGATATCAAACAGGGAACTAACGGAGTCACGCATACATAATTTCGGGAAGATGAGCCAAAGGAGGGTCGAATTCCGCTTTAATATCACCTATGAAACTCCGCTTGGAAAAATAAAGAAGGTTAACGAGCTCGTGAAAAGAAGCATCCACAGGGTGGAAGGTGCAAGGCTTGACAGGGTTCATTTCAAAAAATTCGGCGAATATTCACTGGACTTTGAAGCAGTATACTACTTCCCGAATGCCAATTACAATGCATACATGGATGCGCAGCAGACAATCAACTATTCCCTGATTGAGCTTTTTTCAAAAGAGGGCATTGAGTTTGCCTACCCTCTGCAAAGAATCATGCTTTCTCAGGAAAAGGAGCACGGAATCCTGATCTCAGAGGGGAAGAGGCCAAGATGAGGATATATTATGCAAGCCAGTCATTCTATCCCCATGTAGGGGGGGTATCCACTTACCTGCTCAACCTGGCAAGTTCGATGATCCGCAACGGCCACGAAGTTGTAGAGGTGCACCTGCGCACCCCGGGGGACAGAAGTGAGGAGGAGATAAAGGGGGTAGAGGTGAAACGGGTGCCCCGCGAGCCGATCGATAAAAGCGTGCTTGATGGGTATTACCAATTCAAGGACGCCATATATTCAGAGTGCCATTACGGGTCAGGGAAATTCCCATTACCTGCAAGCCAGGTGCCCGGTTTTGACGAATACAGCAAGGTCAACCACTATTTTGGGGAGCAACTAAAAGAGCTACTGGAGGATAAGGCTGCAGATATCGTGCACATCCATGATTTCCAGCTCCTTTTTGCATACAAATATGTCCCGCGCGGAACACCGCTTGTACTGACATGGCACATCCCATTCCAAAACAGCATATCCCCGCACCTCTCAAAATTCCTCATAAAGAATATGAGGCAATACGACAAGGTCATTTTTTCCACTTCAAATTACATAGATGCCGCAGTGAGGGCAGGGCTTCCTAAGGAGAAGGCCGAACTGGTCTACCCAATAACCGATTCGTCATTATTCACCCCGGATGGTTATTCGAAATGGGAAGCGCGTGAAAAGCTTGGCCTTGGGCAAAATGAGAAGATTATACTTTCCGTGCAGCGGATCGACCAGAAGTCGGGCCATGAGCAACTCATACGCGCAATGCCAAAGGTCCTCGGGAAAGTGCCCGATGCAATGCTTGTTTTTGTCGGGAGCGAATCCATGAGCAACAAGATTTCAAGGAGCAGGGACGCACTGAAAAAAAATGCACACAATCTCATAAAGCAGCTCGGCCTTGAAGGCCGGGTCCGTTTCATGGGAAATATAGACTACCCCAAAATGCCCCTTGCCTACCATGCATCTGATGTAACCGCGCTTTGCTCACGCAACGAGGGATTCGGCCTTGCAATTACTGAAGCGATGCTGTGCGGAAGGGCAGTCATCGGCAACAAAATTGGCGGCATACCGGAACAGGTAAAGGACGGGAAAAACGGCTATCTGGTGGAGGTTGGTGATTTTGACACCACTGCGAGGCGACTTGTCAGCCTTTTGCAAAACGAGGGCATCCGGAAAAGAATGGAAGCTGCACAGCCTGAATTCACACAAAAATTCAGCACCGAAGCGAGTATCGAAAAGCATATGCGCATCTACAACAAACTTAAGAGCGAAAAGGACGAGCTTTACAAACTCCGTTCGCTGCCACCTTCGGAAATCAGCGGGTTTATCCTCGATTTTGACAGGACTTTGACCAATAAGCCAGCCAGGGCAGAGTTTAATCCGCAAGACGTTGATCCGGGGTTACTCGAAGAGCTCAGGGGAACAGGAATAAGGCTCTTCCTCGCAACAGGCCGGGACTTTGAATATGTGCGCAGGCTATGCAGGGATTTTAACATCTGGACCTGCGCCATTGCAGAGAACGGGGCAGTTATATACATCCCTTCGGTGGAGAGGACAATAACAATCGACACAGGGGATATGGAGCGTGCTCGCTCTATTATTGCAGGGCTTGGCCTTGAGGGTACAACAGCCGGAAAGGTCATCACAAGCGTGAAGGCAAGGCACGAGCGTGTTGTCAGGAAAGCCCTTGGGGGGCTTTGCCAGAAACTGACCTTTGAGAAGAATGTCGACGACTTGTTGGTTATGCCGATTAAAGTCGGTAAGGGGTATGGCGCAAGGATTGCCCTCCAGTATTTCAATATTGATATTGAAAAAACCATAGTGGCCGGGGACAGCGAGAACGACGTGAGCATGTTCATGAATCCGGGCTTCAAGGTTGCCCTGGCAAATTCCCACTGGAGGCTAAAAGAACTGGCCCACCAGACAATGAAAAGTGCATCAGCGCAGGGCATTAGGGAGATGTTAACGGATCTTTTCCGGCCTCCTCCCCAAAAGGGCAGGCTATTGCTCAGCGTGCAGGACTACAAAAGCCTTCTCTAGCGGATGGAATGCCTATTGCGCCTTCAAATGGCGCCATTTCCAAAAAGCAGGCATAAATTTGCAAAACTGCCACGGGCCCGCGAGGTTTTGGATCATTGGAGCGAATTGAAAGGCGCTGCTCCAAAGGCAGTTCACCTGTGCACTGAAAGGCACAAGGGGTCTTGCCAGCAACGGTGCCTAAAGTGCCCAACTTGTCCAATGCTGCCGATAATCCCCAAAGTTTGGCGTGACCTGCAGAATGCAAAAAGGCCATGCGGCATTGCCGGGGCATGAGTGCCTGCTAACGGTTTTTCGCAAGTCCGATAAAAAAAAACAAAACGAAAAGCTTTTGTCACAATTTGCAGATTTCCAGCAATTCATGCCCTGCTACATAGAAGAAAACGCAGTCAAAATCCGGACATTGAACTTAATTATAAATTCTACCGTAAAAGCCATAAACTTAAGGCAAGTTTAATCTGCGGGCTTTGTTCTCACAGGGCTGGCCAGACGATGCCATGAAATTAAATTTATTAAGGGGTTAGGCGTTATTATATTGAAAGGGATTTTGGATGGTATTGGGAGAAGCACTGCATCTTGGCACACTGCTCACCGTGACTGTGGTTTCCTCGGTAATCCTTATCATACTTGGCATAATTTATTTTGCAGTGAGTTTGCTCATAATCAAGGTGGCTTCGGACCTTGTGGGCTTTTCGGCGCTCTCGCCTGATACTGCAATACTGAGCGCTGCAATACTTAGTGCCGCATCACTGATTGCAAGCAAGAGCAAGTCAATGTAAGCCGAATTCCGCTTCAATTACTTTTACCCATACCTTTGGGCCTTTGCCGCTTTCGGTTTTTATATGCGGATCAAGTTGCGCCTTTTTTCCGCCCAGCAAATATCCCGTATCTGCCGCCCTGAGCATCGGCATATCGTTTTCCCCGTCGCCGATTGCAATGCAATGTATTCTGCCCAGCTTTCCTGCAAGGATTTTTCTGATTGCCCTGAGGGCTTTTCCCTTGTCCGATGAACACAGATGCGAAAATTTTCCGCCGCTAAAAAATCTGAACCCTGCACTTTCCGCCTCCTTTTGTATGCGTTCCCTGCTGCCGCTCACTATCTTGAAGCACTCGTCAAATTCGCGGCCCCTTGCCATCAGCGCCATGCTACAGTCAAGACCTGATGCTTTCATTGCACTGGAAACGGGCATTGCGCAAAGCGATAGCGTCTCTACCCCTTTTACCCGAAGCGATGAGAGCAGGGCGCGGGCCGTCCGGATTTTTTTGGCAAGGGGGAGCATCTGCATATTTCCGCGCTCCTTAACTTGCATGTTTTTTGGGAAAAAGCCTTTTGGCGCATAGATTGCCGCGCCGTTCTCGCAGGCAAAAGGGCCGCCGATCCCCAGCTTTTTTTGCCACTGGATGATCTCCGGGGCGGTTTTGCTTGAGACAATGATTATGGGGACAGCAAGCCTGTTGAGCTTTCCTATTGTGCCTTTTGCAGGGGCAAAATCACACTTGTCAAGCAGTGTGCCGTCAAGGTCTGTGAAAATTATTTTCATAAGTTTGGAACCTGCGCCCTTTCAAGGAATTTCTTCCGGTACTCTTCCAGAGTAGCCATCGGGGGCCTTTGGCGCGCCATGAATAATGCTTTTTTGAGCGAATAATCCTGTTTGCCTCCCCTGATTTTTGGCTCAATCATGGTGTAAACCTGGTTTATCTTGTCAAGGTTCACAAATACGCCCAGCGTGTTGGATTTTTCCGAGAACGCCTGCAGTATTTCAAAAGACATCTTGCTCAGGTCCTGCAGTGGCCTGTTGCGGTGGATCCTTTCATCGAGGTCGACTTGGCATATATGCTCCAGCCCAAAGCTGCGCTCAAGATCGATAAGAAGCCCCATCTCAACGCCATACCCTGTGAAAAAAGGCACTTTTTCCAAAACCTCGCGCGTGCCTGCATACTCGCCGCTAAGTGGCTGGATGAACCCTGCAAGCTTTGGGAAATATGCATTGTATAATGGCCTCATGAAAAGCTCGGTCACCCTTCCGCCCTCAAGGTTCTTGAGCTCGGCTCCAAGGTCAAGGGGCCTTTGGTAAAAGGCTTTTGAAAACCAGATATCGCGGTTTTTCAGCAAAGGGCCTACAAGGCCATAGACGAATTTTGCAGAGATGTTTTTAATGTCGGCATCGATCCAGCAGATTATGTCCCCGCCTGAAACAAACAGGCTCTTCCATAAATTTTCCCCCTTTCCCCTGCCACTCCCTTCTGATGGAAGTATGTCTTTTGCAAAATAGAATTGCGCCCCTGCCCTTTGCGCTTCTTGCCCTGTATTGTCCTTGGAACCCGAATCGACAACAATCAGCTCGTCAACAAGCGGCAGCTTTTCCATCAGCTCTTCCCTGATGATTGAAACGACCCTGCCTATCGTGGAGCCCTCATTGAGGGTCGGGATTATGCAGGAAATTTTCCGCTTTTCCCTCTTTTTTATTTCGAGGAGCTCAACAGGGTCAAAATCAGAAGCAACGAACCTGTTTTTATCGAACCATTCTTCTACCTTCATCACATAACAAAAAATGTAATCATTAAAAATCCGACCTATTCGCTCATTAACGCCATAACTTTCCACAATCAACACAAAACCAGAAGAGATGCACGCACGGGGGATTTTTTGAATTCAGCATTTTCCAAATCCATTATTTTTCAAAATAGCCCTCATTTCTGCACAGATTAACCGGCTTTTTGGGTTTGCGAATTTTTATAAGATGAAAGCCTCCGGTTATTGTATGTGCGGGCGCTATTCTTTCGTGTGGCTTTTGGACAGGCTGCAGGATGAATTTGGATCCCTAAAAGTGAATTCTGAAGGATTTACACGCTACAATATCGCGCCAGGCCAGGGCGCGCCGGTTATTTTTGAAGATGATGATAGCCACAGGGCAGTTGACAATTTCCGCTGGGGCATTGTTCCGCACTGGGCAAAAGAGAGGCCCGGGTTTAGCCTCAAAGACCATCAACGCGCGATTCATCCAAAAACAGCTCCCCCAGCCCAAAAAACCAGTACGTTCAAAGCCTTGTTTTGCATGCAGGCTGCAAGCAGGTCATTTGAAACAAGCTCAAAGAGCTGGTGGAAAGTGAAGGGGCGGGAAACAAAAACGCGCTGTAGGGCATTTTTTGCCTCCACCCTGCCCTTTGAGAGCGCCTCAAAACAAGGTAGGGGTCAAAGCCGTTTGCGCAGTCAATGAACATCACATTGGACCTGCCTGCAATATCCTACGGCAGCCAGAACCGCCTCATGCCTTGCAACGCCCAAAGTGCTGTAAATCAAGCAAACCAGCGCAATAAAAAGCAGCCTTCCCCCTATAATAACAAAATCAGGGTTCATTGCCGATGCAAAGCAAAGAAGCCGTAAAAAGCAAAAAGAATGTTTAAAATTGCTTGCATTCATCTTCTCAACAAGCGGATATAATGTCACCCCTCCCTCGCAAGCCGTTTGGTAATTTGCTGGCAGACAGGCTCGCCCATGCTGAAAGCGCTTTGGGTTTTGACTCGACAACAGGGGTTGGGAAAAATAGGGGCAGACTTTATGGCATCCCTATTGGTAAAGAATTGACAAGCGGGCAACTGGGATTTTTCAACTCTAACCGTTCTTTTGCAAGGAAAGTCGCTTCAGGCTATGTTAATAGGAGATATGGTGGTGCGCAGAACCTTGGGTATTATGGGGTTGAGCTAAAAGACATCGAACAGCTTGCGGAAATAGCTTTGGTTGAATCCATCATGTCATTTGCCCCCAAAAAAAATGGTAACAATTTTCACGCATGGAGCACTAGCGTTATACAGCATTCTATTGCAGACTGGATGAGACAATATGGATGGGGAGCCCTTAGAATACCCCGCTCTTCAACAGCAAAAAAGGAACACCTTAGAGATCTTCAAGAGCAAATGTATGATGCTCTTCACAGAATGCCCACAACAGAAGAACTGGCAGCAAGAGCAAAGCTCCCGCCACATAAAGTGGAAAAATTATTGAATAGCTCAAAAACCGTCTCACTTGATGAAATCCTGGAGTTGAGCGCAGAAAGGGTTGTAAGTCCGGAAAAATTTGGAGAGTTCATGACACTGCTAGAAAAATCTGTTGATAATTTGCGAATAACGCCTCAAGCAAGGCAAAAAGCACTACACGCCCTTGACCTTAGAGCAAAAGGATACGACCTGAAAGCTATAGGGGCCCGAATGGGAGTGAGCGAAAGCAGGGTTGCTCAGATTCTCAATTTGTTCATCCAAGCAGTAGAAAGATCACCAGAACTCAAAACACAGCTCGAAGACATTGTAGACCACCCAATAGTAAGGTCAACAAGAAGATTATAAAACCACAAATTGGCATTAATTCAAAGTTGCAAAGTATCCTGAACCGGCAAAACAGGAACATTGGTGATGCGGATTGTTTGGGTTCTTCAATCAATTCAGCCGAATTTATCCAGCCCCGTTTCCCTTTTCCGCACCCTTCTTGGCATGGCCTGCGCACTGATGGCTGCCTGCTTTTTGAGCAGCATGAGCGCGAGCTTGTTGGATGTCAGGCCTAATTTTATGAGCTGCCGGTCACGCTCTTGCCTTTCTGTAGAGGACAAAAGATTCCACGCCCTCACATCTAGCCCCATCTCCCTAAAAATTCCCTCGCCAATGGATTCTGCAAGCGTTACCGATATTCGCCGTCCGGAGCGATATAACTGCACATTCTGGCCAAAAAGCAGGTGTGAAGGGGTTTGTTTACGCCAATAGTAATATTGTTGCTTAGTGAGCCCCGGTATTTGCCCAATCATAATTTTGCATATTTGAGCCGCCCTGCCCTTCGCAACCGCCGCCGGTTCCATCAAGGCAGGAACGCCCGCGCGCTCTGCTGGCCCCATATGCCTTTTTTCTTGATGGCCTTTGGGTGGCATGAACCAAATATGATTATTTTCCTTAATAAGCATTTGGCGTTGCAGAAACGGTTCAGCCTTTTAAAGGCGGCAGCCCCCCTTTTGGCAAAATCAAATTCAATTTAAGGCTTTTTTGCAGGGATTTGCCGGCTTTTAAATTAATTGTAAAACGACCCGCCCCTAAAAGGGGCGGGCGTTCTTGAAGTGCACACGCTAGGCACAGCACACAACGCCGCCACCAGCAATTCATCACCCGCCTAAAGGCAAGTGCGTTCTTGCCAACGGCGTTGTAAAGAGCGCAGTTCCAGGCAAAAGCCTGGTGTCCAATGCAGTTTTTCCGGCAGGAAAATCACGAAATTATCAGCCGCACGTTTTCCGTCTTCCTGCTCGCCTGGAAGCCCTCATACATTTCCCGTATTTTCCTGGCGTCCCCGCTCAAAATGAAAACCTCAAGGCACTTGTGGTCCTCGATGCAGTTGTGAAGCTGCGTCTTTATTATTTCCTGATAGCTGTGCTCGAGCTCGGAGATGTCCTTTGCGTGCTTTTCATCATGCGTGCTAAGGAGTATTGCATTGATGTTGCCCCTGATCTTTGACCTCTCCTTTTTGTCTGCAATGAGCATGCGAAGGCCGGCGCGTATGACCTCGCTCCTGCCGGAAAAGCCAAGCTCATCTTGCAGCCCGTCCATTTCGCCCAGTATCTTGCTATTTAGTGAAACGCTGATTATTGCCAATCCACCACCCCGCCGGCAACTGCCATAAAAGCTAAAATGTTAATAATAGTTATTAACAAATATGAATAAAATATTAACCTAAAGCAGATCAGATAACAAGTGGTTGAATGGAAAGGAAAGCAGCAGGATTGGGGGCACTGGCAGCCGTTTTAGCGGCATTTATCGTTGCAGGCTGCATTACGGGCCCTTTTGGCAACCAGTCGGGCAAAACCACAATTGCAGCGACATTCTACCCGCTCTATGACATCACAGAGGCGCTTGCAGGGGATAAGGCGGATGTTTTTTCCAT
>Ga0209211_10007420_pt1 | contig 15390 bp, 14 predicted proteins | sample RifGroA2_FD_183992 | JGI IMG/M metagenome (GOLD analysis project Ga0209211, IMG submission 183992) | Groundwater microbial communities from Rifle, Colorado, USA - Groundwater A2 (SPAdes) (version 2) | ecosystem: Environmental > Aquatic > Deep subsurface > Groundwater | place: Rifle, Colorado... | reverse complement strand
CAGTAATTTGGATGTCGTGGCGTGGAGGGCGAAGACACTCGAACAGCAAGAGAAAGTCCTTGTTTTCAACAAAAGGCAGCATAGTCCGCACAGCTTTTTCGATCCGATCGAGAAGCCAAAGAACGGCCGCTTGGTCTTGGAGAACGGGAGATTCTACATCTTTGTGACGCGGGAGGCGGTTTGTGTCCCGCCGGAATTCGCCTGTGAAATGGCCGCGGTTGATCACCGAAGAGGCGAATTTCGCTCCCACTACGCCGGGTTTATTGATCCGGGGTGGGGGTGGAAAGATGGGAAGCCAGAGGGCGTGGCACTTGTCTTAGAGGTTCGCCCCTTTGGCCGAAATGAAATCATCACCGAGGGGGCGCCAGTTTGCCGGATATCGTACGAGCGCATGCGCGAAGTCCCGCGTGTACTCTACGGAAAGACCGGTTCTCACTACGTGAGCCAGAGGGGGCCGCGACTTTCGAAGCACTTCCGCGCGGCGTAGCGGCGCCTGCGCGGCCAGCCTGTCCCAGATGTACATCTGGGACAGGCTGATTTTATAGAAATCCACAGGTTGTTTTTTCGAATGTTGTACAATCGAGAAGCATGCCAGAAAACACAGGATACTTTATCGCTTTTGAGGGCATTGATGGCTGCGGCAAATCTTCGGTTTTGCCGCTCGTGGAAAGGCGGCTAGCGGAGTCCGGATTTAAATGTTTAATAACGCATGAACCGCGGCGTGAGAGCCCATGGGGCCGAAAAATCTATAAAATCCTGCACGGCGAACTGCCCATGATAAGTAATTTGGAGTTGCAGAAGCTTTATGTGGAAGACAGATATGATCACGTAGTAAACGAGATTAAGCCGGCGCTACGTCGCGGAGAAATCGTCTTGGCTGATCGCTACTGGCTTTCCACGCTGGCCTACGGAATGATTTCGAACGCGTTGGATGACCTAATAAACCTGCATAACGAAATTTTCAACGGAGACTTCTTGAAACCCGACATTACGTTCATTTTTGATCTGCCGGCGGATACGGCGCTTGAAAGACTGAAAAATATTTCGAAAGGGAATGACCATTTTGAACAGATTGATAAACTCTCATTAGTACGCAAGAATTATCTCGCTCTTTGCCAAACCGTCAATGCGAACTGCGCAGTAGTTGATGCCTCTCGATCTCTCGACTCAATCGCTGACACGATCTTACTACAACTCCTGCCGCGGCTTCCGGCCCGCAAGACGAAGGAGGATACGATATGACATATTTATATATTATGCTAACCTACTTTTGCTATGATCCTTGGAGTTTCAGAACTTTTGCGATTGGTGCGTGAAATTAAACTTGTTGAAAATCTTTCGGAGAGGGAATTAACTAATCCCGAAGGCGCCGGATTTGATTTGCGGCTCGGCAAACTTTTTCGTTTAAAGGGAAAAGGATTCCTCGGAGTTGCGGAGCGCGAGACGCCGGAGGTGGAATTGGCGGCAGAATATGACTCGGCGAAAAAAGAATCCGTTACGATCCGGCCCGGAGAATATTATCTGACCGAAACCATCGAGCGTTTAAACGTGCCTCTAAATCTTCTGGTGATTGCGAAGCCTCGCACAACCCTGCATCGCTCCGGCATCATCACTCGGGTGTCGGTAGCCGACCCGGGATATTCCGGCACCTTGCACCCCGCAATCTACAACGCCGGAGGTGTACCCGTTGAAATTGAGCTCGGCGCGCGTTATATCAATATTATGTTTTTTGAAATTAAAGGGGAGGCCGCGGCGTATCGCGGCCAATGGCAAGGAGGACGCGCCACAACCGACGGGCGCGAGACGCAAGTTTAGCAATCATTCTATCTGTACCGATAGACTAGTCTATTGGTACAGATGAGGCGGAGAGATAAAATGCGGCTAGATAATCAACAAGACGAGTATGGAATATGAGCCGGTCATCGGACTTGAGATACATGCGGAGTTGAAAACGCAGACCAAGATGTTCTGCGATTGCAAAAATGATCCGGACGAAAAACATCCGAATATAAACGTGTGCCCAGTGTGTCTCGCGCACCCGGGGACTTTGCCTGTGCCGAATAAAGACGCGATTGAAAAAGTGATTCTAGTCGGCATGGCTTTGCACGCCGAGATTCCCGAGCGGTCGCATTTCGATCGCAAGAATTATTTTTATCCCGATCTTCCCAGGGGTTACCAGATTTCGCAGTACGAGGATCCGTTGGTGAAGGGAGGATATTTGGAATTTGCGATCTCCAGCGGCTCTATCCGCCATATACGAATCACGCGGGTGCATCTGGAAGAAGATACTGGTAGGCTGTCGCATGACTCGAAATCGCAATCGAGCGCCGTTGACTTTAACCGCGCAGGCGTGCCGTTGATGGAGCTTGTCACCGAGCCGGATATAAGAAGCGCTGAAGAGGCAAGATGTTTCGGCGAGGAACTGCAGTTGGTATTGCGTTATACAGGCGCCTCGGACGCAGATATGGAAAAAGGCCAGATGCGCGTGGAGGCCAACGTTTCGGTGAGGCCAAAGGGAATGAAAGAATTCGGCACGAAGGTGGAGGTGAAAAACATCAACTCTTTTAAGTTTGCCGAAAAAGCCATTGAATACGAGATTAAACGCCAAACCGGAGTTTTGGAGAAAGGCGAGAAGGTGATTCAGGAAACACGTGGGTGGGATGAAACTAAGGGGGTTACATTTTCCCAGCGCGCGAAAGAAGGCGCGACGGACTACCGCTATTTTCCGGAGCCGGATATTCCTCCGCTGGTGCTTGATCAAGCCTGGCTCCAATCAATTCGCGCCAAACTCACCGAGTTGCCGGGCGCGAAACGAAAGCGGTTTGCGGGAGAATACAAGCTGGACGAAAAAACCATCGAGCTTTTTATCAATGATCGGGAGTTGGCGGAATATTTTGAGAAAGTAGTCTCTGAAATGGCGGAGTGGATTTCATCGATGGGGGATCGCGTCGAACGCGATAAAGTTATAAAGCTAGCTTCGAATTATCTTACCTCCGATTTTCAGAAACTGCGCAATGAGACCGAAAGCGCAGTTTCCGACACGCTGATAACGCCGGAAAATTTTGCGGAGCTCGCGGCGCTTGTTTATGAAGATAAGATTTCGTCGGCTGCCGCCAAGAAAGTCTTGGAAATTATGTTTCGCAAAGGCGGAGACCCGTCAGAGATCATCCGCGATAAAAATCTCGGCCAGGAAAGTTCGGGGGAAATGTTAGGGAAGATTGCCAAACAGGTCATTGCTGAAAACCCCGCCATCGCAGCCGAGATCAAAAATGGCAAAACCAACGCCATTCAGGCGCTGGTCGGCGCGGCCATGAAACTGTCGCAGGGAAAGGCTAACCCAGCGATGCTTCGCACCCTGATTGAAAAAGAACTCCGGGAAGCATAGAATTTCTTAATAATGATCCCATTCTTTTTTCGAAATTTCAAGTTTGTTATATTTCTCGCTCTAGGCCTGCCGGCGATGGCGTCGGCGCAGACGGTAACGCAATATTTTGAGGTGTCGCCCTCTTCCATCAATTCCGGCCAAACCGTTACGCTGTCATGGAAAGTTACTAATTCGAGTGGGGCCTCGGTGCTTCTGCCTTGTGTCGGTTCCGGTAGCGGGATTCATTACAAAAATCAAAGCGGCGGGCTTATCGCCTGCGACACTAAACTTACTGGTTTTGGCACCATAGACAGCGTGATTATCGGCGCCACTAATACCAGCGGCAGTCCCGTCACTCTTTCGCCGAAACTGATCCCGTTGAATTCCGACGGCAGCGAAAGCATCGGCCAATCAACCGCGAGTTTTACCGTGGGGGCCGATCCCAACCCCATCACCGATTTTTCCGTCTCAAGCACCACGGTGGTTTCCGGCGATAAGCTTACCTTCACCTGGGTCGCGCCCGAGGTTGATAAGCTGAACATGACGCTTTATTGTCCCGATGAGATTACGCCTACGATCGTTGACGATTCGCGGCCGCGCGTGCCCTGTAATCAGCAGCCGTTGTTCGGAAGCGATTTATCAGGTTCTGGGTCACAGACCTTCCAGCTCCTAACATCTTCGCTCGAGTCGTCGTTCGCCACCTTTCGCTTAGTGCCCAAAACCGGGTCGGGCGCCTTCGACGGCACGCATTCAAAATCAATTCAAGTCACGGTGAAACCTAAGCCGGATACCCGAAATCCCACGATCATTTCTTTTCAGCTTGGTGAACAAACTCTAAAACCCAATCAGGAGACAAAAGTTTCCTGGGACATCCAAAACAGCGTCGGCGCGAATTTTAAAATTACATGTCCCAACGGCGTGACCGCAACCTCCTCGCTGACAGCCACTTCTACGCTAAAATGCGGTCAGATGATTTTTAGCGACATCTTAGGCGAGTCGGGGACTTTTATCATCTCGCTCAAAAATCCCACCAATGTGCCGCAGGAGCTATTGTTTACGCTGATTCCGGCCGTCACATCAACGGAGTTTGACGGCGTGCGCGCGCGAACGTTAAGAATTATCGTGCTTGGGAACCCGGCAGGCATTACGCCGCCGACCGCAACCGCTACCGCCACCACGTCCATCCAATCTGTCGGGGCGGCCGCTTCTACTGCCGCGGCAAAATCTGCCGGCCAGTTGGCGAAGCGCCTTCGCTACGGCAATCGGGGATCGGAAATAACGCTTTTGCAGAAAATTCTGGCGACAGACGCCGCAGTTTATCCGGAGGGGCTCGTAACCGGCTACTTCGGCCCCGCCACGCTTCGGGCAGTCAAGCGTTTCCAGACTAAATATAAATTGGAAGCTGTGGGAGAGGTCGGGCCGCTGACCAGGAAGCAGTTAAATACAATTGCAGGGGCTAAGGGAATTCAATAATTCGGTTGCAGATCGTTTTCCTCTTAGCGGAACACAGCGCGCGGTCATGGTTTAGAGGCAGGACATTAACTTCCTCCATCCTCCGTAGCAGTACACGCGAGATTCGTATAGTGGCAGTATGTTTGCTTCATTCACCTCCCATCTTTTCATGCGGGATTAGTTAAATGGTAGAACATCTGCTTCCCAAGCAGGAAATACGAGTTCGATTCTCGTATCCCGCATCAAACAAATTTCAAAGATGGGAGGGCAAGAGCAAAAGGCACGAGTTCGACTTGTCCGTCCGAATCCGCCAGCCCTTCGGTCTGAGACCTCAGGATCGAAGACTGGCGGAGAAGGAGGATTCTCGTATCTCGCATAATTCGATGCTGTGTAAGATGGGTAAGGCCTTCGCTGACTTGCGCAGAAAATCATGACTGATAGATTGGTGGAATGAAACGCCGCTATTCATACCCTATTGTTGCGATTTTTATTACTGCCGCTTTATACGGCGGTTTTGAGTTGCTGCGCCCCTCGCAGGAGGTTGTTCTCGGCGAAATTTCACGCGGCGTTTTCAATCAAAAAAGCGATGCCCCGCAAAAGTCGTTGGAGGAGCGCATTCACGAGGCCAGAGAGCGTTCGCAAAATGTTAAGGGCTTATATATGACGGCGGCAGTTGCCAATGACCAGGGGCAGGCCGCGATTTTCCTGCGCGAAAAGATTTTGAGACTCACTGATGAGACAGAGCTAAACGGTGTTGTGATTGACGTCAAAGAAACCGAAGGCCGCGAAATTACCGAAAACCTGTATCCGCTGATTCAGCGGTTGAAAGCCAAGGAGATTTGGACGATCGCGCGGATTGCGACATTTCGCGACAACTCGCAAATTGCGGCGCATCCGGATTATTACTTGAAGCGCACGGATGGCAAGATCTGGCGCGACCGAAAGGGAAACGCCTGGATGGATCCCGCGAGTCCCGGCGCGCGCGACTATATGATGGGCTTTTCCAAGGAGGTCGCGGATCTGGGGTTTGATGAACTGCAGTTTGACTACATTCGTTTTCCGTCGGACGGCGACACGGCCAATATCGTCTATCCTTTTTATCAAGCCAGCACCACGCCGAAGCACAAAGCACTTGCGGATTTCTTTTCCTTTCTGCATCAGGGGCTGAAGGAACATAAACCCGAGATCATTCTTTCGGCCGATCTTTTCGGGTATGCCGCGATCCAGCGCGAGGATCTTGGCATCGGACAGCGGCTCGAAGACATTGGGAATTACTTTGATTACATTTCGCTCATGCTCTACCCCAGCCACTTTTACAGCGGTTTTTATGTCCCCGCTGATCCGGTACGAAACTTAGCGGCTATCTCCATGCCGTATCGGGCGAAAAATATTTCAGTGACCGCTTCCGCGAATCCTTATGAGGTAGTTTTTCGGTCGCTTAATGCCGCTAGCGACATTCTTGCGGGGAAGTTCGTGGGCGCCTCGACTTCTTCGACGGCCGCAACCACATCCCCTAAAAAGATAAGCGACGCGAAACTGCGTCCTTGGTTGCAGGATTTTGACTTGAGCTCCGATTCGTCCCTTGGGATATTTTATGACGCCAAAGCGGTGCGCGCGCAAATTGACGCGGCTGAAAAAGCTGGCACCTCGGGCTGGCTTTTGTGGAGTCCGACCAATACTTACACCGAGCGGGCACTGAAAAAATGAACCCGGGACGCCGCAGGAAAGAACCGTGGGGTATTGGGTATTTTGGATGAATATCGAAACATAACTCTCAAATTAATTATTAATTAAAGTATCACGGTCTGCTATTATAATACGCTATAGCGTATTATAATAGCAGAGATGATAATGCGCGGCAGAAATGCTCATACTTATTTTGAAGACACTTATAACGTAACGCGGCTTTTGATAAAATAATCGCCTCGCGCGGGGGCGCGAGGCGATGGGGACGGCGCTCGCCATCAGTTTTCGAATATCTGATCTGGCGAGACCGTGATAGGCGGCTTCGTTGCTGTCTCGTCGGCTGTCTTGTCGCTCTCTTTCTTCTCGTCGTTCGTAGCGAAGAGCTTGATGATGCCCTTCACTACGAGCGGGACCGCCCCGATTCCAGCGATCACGATCGAGGCGATCTCGAGACCGCTGAAGGCATGAGCGGGCTGGGGTGTCGCGAAAGATACTGCCAGCGCCACAAGGAGGAACGCGGCAACGATCCGGTTGGGCCTTCCCATTGTTCGCCTCCTGTTTGGGGTGGGTGGGCGTCTATGGTTTCTCCATACACCCATTGCGCTTGCTTTGCAAGGGTTTGCATTATGTGGTTTGGTAAGCTATTTTACTACTGACAATCGGAGCGAGCAGTCAATATTTTGAGCCGGAGTAACTTCCTCCTTTGCTCAAGTTTTGTTTGAGCTTCGGGAAGACAAACAGCGATAGAACAACGCTTTCACTCGTCCCGTTAGAGCCGCCTTAGCTCAGTGGTAGAGTCTCATAGCTTTGCTTCGCAAAGCTCAGGGATTGCTCTTTGTACGCCAAGATTTTGAGCCGGAGTAGCTCAGTGGTAGAGCAACTGTTTCGTAAACAGTAGGTCGTGAGTTCAATCCTCGCCTCCGGCTCAAAATCTTGGACAAAGAGGGAACAATGCACTCGTAACGCGTAGGTCCCGAGTTCAAATCTCGGAGGCGGCTCTAACGGGATAAACGTGGGTTGGAGATTTGATTCCTCTCTCCGGCTAAAAATGTTGAACAAAGATGGAGCAGCGCTTTCGTAACAGTAACTAGGAACTAAGAACTAGTTTCCCAGCGTCATATTCTAACTTCTAATTTGATCTCATGCCGCAAAATCCAGACATTAGCGAACGTCTCGAAAAACTTTCCGATAACCTCCGCCTGTTGGCGGATCGGCTTTGACGTGCTCGCGATGAAAGAGGAGGTTATAGGGCTTGAGCAAGAAATTGCCGCGCCTTATTTTTGGCAGAATAATCCCGATCGCGCCAAAGAAGTTTCCGGCCGCATTGCGTCTCTCAAAAAAGAAATTAGCCGGTGGGAGGAGATGACGTCGGAAGCGGGAACTCTTAAGGAACTTTGGTTTTTAGCGGGCAAGGACGCGGACGAGATTTTTTTGCGTGAATTCGAAGAACGGCTGGGACGCGCCGAAAGATATTTCAGGGAGCTTGAAATTTTATATCTTTTTTCCGGCAAGTACGACCGCGGGAACGCCTTAGTTTCGATTTATTCCGGCGCTGGCGGCAAGGATGCCGAGGACTGGGCGGCGATGCTCTTAAGAATGTACGAGCGCTACGCCGAGTCGAAGAAGTGGAGTGTCGCGCGCGTGCACGAGCACTACGGCGAGTATCACGGGCCGTCCGGCTGGGGCATAAAAAACGTCACGCTCGATATCAAAGGAGATTTCGCTTATGGTTACTTGAAGCACGAGCGAGGGGTACATCGGCTTGTGCGCATCTCGCCGTTTTCATCGCAGTCGCTAAGGCACACTTCGTTTGGCTTGGTGGATGTCTTGCCGGAGTTCGTGGCGCCCGATGAGATAAAGCTCTCCAATGAAGATTTGACGATCGATTTTTTCCGCTCCTCCGGTCCCGGCGGCCAGAATGTCAACAAACGCGAAACTGCGGTGCGTGTTACGCATGTGCCGACCGGGGTTTTTGCCGCAGCCCAAAGCGAGCGCACGCAGGAACGCAACCGCGAGTTGGCAACGGCGCATCTTCGCGCTAAGCTTTATCAGCGCGAGTTGGAACGCCAAGAATCGGAGCGCCTCGGCGTTCGAGGGAAACAAGTCTCGGTGGAATGGGGGAGCCAGATTCGTTCCTATGTACTCCACCCCTATCAGATGGTCAAGGACCACCGCACGAATTATGAGACATCGGACACGGCGGGCGTGCTTGAGGGGGAGATTGACGGATTTATTGACGCGGCCATCAGAAAACATAGCAGTTAGCATTTACCCGCCATTGCAGAATTGGTAGAATGATTAAGTATCGGCTAACGGCCGCTGGCGCGCTGTTGGAGATTACTGATGCATAGGAACTAGGCGCCGCCTTAATTGCAATCCGGATGATTTTTTTTGATAATGTTTCGAAAATTTACTCTCCGACGTCGACGGCGCTTGAGGGAGTGACGCTTCGCATCCAGCCGAAAGAGTTCGTGTCGCTGGTGGGGCCTTCGGGTTCGGGCAAGACTACGCTTCTGAGGCTCCTGATTGCGGAAGAGCGGCCGACAGAGGGGCGGGTGTTCTTTGATCAGGACGAGATTACCGCCCTGCGGCCTAAGGAGCTGCCGTATCTTAGGCGGCGTATCGGCAAGGTTTTTCAGGATTATCGCCTGTTGCCGACAAAGACTGCCATGGAGAATGTCGCTTTCGCCATGGAGGCCTCGGGGAAGAGCGCGGAGGAAATTCTGCATGACGTGCCGCAGGTCTTGGAGCTGGTGGGTTTAACGGACAAGATGAGTCACTTCCCGCATGAACTCTCCGGCGGCGAGTTGCAGCGAGTAGCAATTGCCCGGGCCCTCGTCAATCGCCCTGAGGTATTCCTGGCCGATGAGCCGACGGGGAATCTTGATCCGGTGAATACCTGGGAGATCATCAGACTGCTTTTGAAAATCAACGAGCTTGGCACGACGGTGATTCTCGCCACGCATGATAAAGAAATCATTGATGCGCTTGATCGGCGGGTGATCGAACTTGAAAAGGGGAGGGTCGTGCGCGATGAGGAACGGGGAAAATACATTTCCAAAGAATAAATTATGCTGAAAGAAACCTCGAGCAGAATCATAAAATCGGCCGTTGTCAGCTTCTGGCGCAACGGCTGGCTTTCCACCGCCACGGTGCTGGTTATGGTTTTGACGCTGTTCGTTATCGGCGGGCTTTTGCTTTCGAGCGTTCTCATGAACACGATTCTTGACAGTCTGGAAGAACGCATTGATGTCTCGGTTTATTTCCTGCCGAATACCCAGGAAGAGCTCATTGTCGGCCTAAAAGCGGACTTTGAAAAAATCCCGAACGTGAGCGCCGTGTCTTATGTTTCGCAAGCCGAGGCGCTCGAGCGCTTCCGCGAGCGGCACAAGAATAATCCTTTGATCTTGGAGTCGCTTGCGGAACTTGAGGAAAACCCGCTGGAGGCGAGTTTGAATATCAGCGCGGCTGACACGTCCAAGTTTCAGGAAATTGTAACAGCTATTGAGGTGCAGGAAGAACCCACCATCGATAAGATTAATTTTTTTGAAAATCAGCGCGCCATCGAGCGGCTTTCGAAAATTATGGTAGCTACCCGCACGACAGGGGCCGCCATCGCGGCGATACTTGCTTTCATTGCGGTGCTGGTGGCGTTTAACACTGTGCGGCTTGCGATCTACACCGCGCGCGACGAGATTAACGTGATGCGTCTAGTCGGCGCCACCGCCTGGCATATCCGCGGGCCGTTTTTGATTGAGGGGGTGATTGACGGGGGGCTGGCCGCTGTAATCACTGCGGCGATATATATTCCGACCGTTTGGTTTTTGGCGCCGAATATCCAGAATTTCTTGGACGGAATCAATATGTTTCAATATTTGATGGGGCATCTTCTGGAGTTTTTTGCGATTCTTTTCGCTTCCGGCGTTTTACTGGGGATTCTCTCTTCGATTCTTGCGGTCCGGCGCTACTTGAAAGTTTAGCCGGATTCATCTACAATTCGGTCAATTTCTCTAGACTTGCCAGCCGGCGAGCGAACTTACACGCCGTGTAGGCTGGTTTAAAGTCTTTGAAGCACCTTTCTAAACCAACTCCCCGAAGCGCGGGGACATACGATCGGCGCCTGCAAAAGGCGAGGAGGGGGCCATGTCTACTTGGACCGTAACTTACTACGGCTCGCGCGCGAGCCCGAAAGAGGTCTCGGAGGAGGAAGTCGCCTCGGTCCTAGAATCGCCTCGTTTTGCCTATGTTCGCGCCGCTGATGCCAGCGAGGCGATAGAGATTCTGTATCAGCGGCTGCAGTTTGATAGAGATCGACAGGAGCGGATACTTGGGCCCAAGCGCAAGGCTTGGCGCGCCGAGCGCGGCGATCAGCCGTATAAGCTTGATCTCGCTTACACCGCCATACATCCTTACGCCAAGGATGCGTGGAAGGCCGCACCTGGCCGCCAGCTGGCGAACGGCGCAGTGCTCGATCTCACGCGGGAGTAGCCGCGCGGGGGCGCTCCGACAGCTGTCGGAGCGCCCCCCTCTTATTTTTATAAAAGCGAAGTTGACCCCGTTAGAAGTCTCGCTCGCGCCGAAGGCGCGAGTCCAAAGGATCTCGGCGAGTCCCGTTAGAGATAAATCGCCATTGGCGATTGCCGGCGCATGTCTACGACAAGTCGGATCTCTAACGGGACGAGACTACTTCTAACGGGGTTGAAAAAATCCCACAATAGATTAGATTAAGAAAGCATAATCAATAATATTGCGGGATGGTGTAAAAGCAGCACGCAAGGTTCTAACCCTTGAAATCTAGGTTCCTCGCCAGAGGCGAGTCCGCCTTTGGCAGAGAATCTCTTAAATCATGATGTTCGTCTACATAATCCGGAGTTTATCGCATCACACCAGATATATCGGCGTTACCCAAGATATTGAGAAACGTTTGCGGGAGCATAATACCGGGAGGTGCCGCTATACAAAAGGGCGTATGCCCTGGGAAGTTGCGTATGTCGAGGGTAAAGATACACTAGGTGAAGCAAGGAAGCGGGAAATATTTTTGAAATCGGGCCAAGGTAGAAAATGGCTTGATGAAAATATTAAGTGTTAGGATCTTCTTTCCAAAACTGCGGGATCGTCTAACGGCAGGACACAGGATTCTGAATCCTGTTATCTTGGTTCGAATCCAAGTCCCGCAGTTTTGGAAAGAAATATACAAGTTCCTCACCAGAGGCGAGTCCGCCTTTGGCGGAGAATCTGCGCCATAGGCGCATTAGCCTCTGGCTAACAAGCCCCGCAGGTATGGGGTGGAGTAGGGTTAGTATCTGAAAATTGGTTTGGGGATAAAATTTTTAGTCCCGCAGTTTGTAAATCTAGATAGCAAGTTAAGTAACAAATTACGTAACAACCTTATGTCAAGACCAAAGGCAAAAAATAAAAACATACGAAAGCTAACGCGCCTCGGCCGCAAAGGCAGAAGTTTGGGCCTTACGATCCCAATTGAATTGGTACACGCTCTCAACTGGAGAGAACGCCAAAAGGTCATGGTAACCAAACATGGCAAAACCCTTCGTATCGCGGATTGGAAGAAATAGTGCAGTGAATCTAAATCCGGCAACCACCTTCTCCGCTCGTTCGAAGCCTTAGCTAAGAAGAACGAGGCCTGATGGTAGAATTTACAAGACCGAGGAAGTCAACTCTGCGAATAAAGGCCCCAAAGTTCATTATTTACTTTGATTTCGCAGTAAGGAATGTGGTAGTGTAACGTTACTATATGACTGACAATCAGGCCAATCCACGGAGTTTTTGGCCGCGGCGCATCTCGTGGCTCACGATTATATTAGCGCTCCTAGCGATCGTAACCTTTTTGGCGATTTTTGGTTCCGGCATGCAGTATGCGATACCGATGAGAACGGGCATAGGCGTGATGGAAAACTCGGGTAGTTCGGGGGCGGCGCCTATGATGGACAACAGCGTATCGAGCGCCCCGGCTCAAGGCAAGGCGGATTCGAGTTTATATTATCCGTACCCCGATCCAAATATCCCAGTAACCGACACGCGGGAATTTTTGAAAGTGTATTACAGCGCGTCTATGCGCACTCGCGATGTGCAGGGCCTCACACGCCGCGTTGAGACGACAGTGCGTGGATACAACGGCCGCATCGATCAGCAATCAAGCTCTCCGCAATATGGCTTTGTTAGCTTCGTGGTGCCCCAAAGTAAGTACGACGCGTTCCGCGCCGAGCTTGAGGGTCTTGTAGGCAGCCGATTTCTCACCATCAATATTTCGTCCCAGAATCTCTTGCCACAAAAGATCAGCATCGAAGAGCAGCAAAAGCAGGCTGATACCGCGCTTGCGGATTACAAAACGGCGCGCCAAAAAATTGTCAATGCTCACGCGAATACTGTGCAGTCACTCCAGACAAAGATTGATGCCGATGTGCAACTGCTTGCCACTTTGCGTGCCGGGACATCAACGCCTCAAATACTAGCCCAGATCGAAACCGTGTCTGATGACCTGTCGTCTCTTAGGCAGCACCTCGCCAATGAGAATGCATCATATGCGGTACAGTTGAGCAACGCGGATAGGAATATCAAAAATGCAGAGGCTTGGCAGAAGGCCGTTGAGACACAGGATAAGACACTGCTTGATAACGTAGCAACAGTGACGGGCACGGTCTCCGTCCGATGGGTAAGTTTCTGGGATATCGCCCGTCTCTATCTGCCGGGCTATTGGATCCCAATCATCTTCGCCGCGCTCGCGTTCCTCTCATTCCTCTGGGATCGCCGACGCTTCGGAACGGTATAGAGAGTTTTGTTTGGGCAAAACAATTCTATAATCTGATTGTCTACCGACTAACAACGAGTTAGCGTTAGGTTTTTGGTGCAATAATTGTTCCAACATTCCTCCTTCTCCGCCTACTGGCGGAGAAGGATGGGCAAGCGTCCCTGCCCACCGCCTGCCTGCCGGCGGGCAGGCAGGCAGGCCAAACGGCCAGCCAGCACATGCGAACTTGGGTGGCGGCGCTGTATAATTAAAATCATGAATTCGATTTGCGTATTTGGAGATAGCACGGCCTGGGGCGCTTGGGACTTGGAAAAAGGCGGTTGGGTAAACCGCCTTTGGTTTCATGTGGCAAAACGAAAGGATGATGATTATGTCGAAGTGTATAATTGTAGCGTCTCGGGCGGCACTACGGATACAATTTTAGAGCGTTTTGAATCTGAAGCTAAAATAAGAAGTGCGGATGCTTTAATATTTCAAACTGGGGGAAACGATGCTTCTTATGGGAATGCACCGGGAAATTATTTAGTATCACCCGAAAAGTTTAAGGAGAATCTGGAAGAAATAATAAAGCGAGCCAAGAAGATTACCGAAAATATTATCTTCATGGATTTAAAGAATTGCGATGAATCTAAAACGATGCCAGTATCTTGGGCTGATATTTATTACACAAACGAAAATATAAAGAAGTACAGTGCAATAATGCAAGATGTCTGTCAGGAGAATAATATTATCTTTCTTGATATGAATCCCTTGGATAACAATGACTTTGATGACGGTCTCCATCCTAATGCGAAGGGTCACGAAAAGGTCTTTTTCCAAGTCAGGGATTTTTTGATTGAGAATAAGTGGATTTAGATTCGCCCAGGATGCATTAGAAAATTATGCTGACTTTATACAACGTAATATCATCTGATGGATTCATCGCTCGTAATGACGGCAGCGAGGATTTTATTCCGGATAATTTGTGGCCGAATTTTCTTGATCTTTGCCGAAAATACGGGACATTGATAATGGGCCGGAAAACATACGATGCCGTCCAGCAATACGGCAAAGAATTTTATCAATCGCTGGAAGAGTTGCCGATTAGGAAGATAGTAATTAGCGGCAACCTAAGTTTCCGTCCCAAGAAAGGATATATCGTCGCGTATGCTCCGAAAGACGCTCTCGCCATTGCGCCCGATGCATTGGTATCGAGCGGCCCGACATTAAATAACTTTTTATTGAAGAACGGCTTGATCCAAAAAATTATTCTTCACGAAGTTCCGACCGCCATCGGAGAAGGCGTCAGGCCGTTCGATAAAGATGGAATTCTTTTGACTCCTATTGAAGGGGTTACTGAACTCACCGGAGTCAAAGTGTATGAATATAAAGTAGGCGCTTGAAACTCGTTGCAAGTGTAGTGCCAATTACACTAATCTATTAAGCAGGGATAAACTCGCGGAGCTGCCTTATAAGAGAATGAATAATAATTTTCATACGCAATCGCTGCCGGATGTTTTTGCAAAACTTCGCACCAGCGATCGGGGTTTAAATGCCGAGGAAGCCTCCCGGAGGTTTAAGGAATACGGTCCGAACAAGCTGCCGGAAGCCAAGGCCGACAGTCTCGCGGTAATTTTTCTCCGCCAATTCCAAAGTCCGCTCATATATATTCTACTTGCCGCGAGTGCGGTCGTTTTTATAATGGGAGAAACCGTTGATGGCTCGATCATTCTTGCCGTTCTTCTTTTCAATGCGATTGTTGGGACAATTCAGGAAGGCAAGGCGCAAAACACGCTGCTTGCTCTGAAAAGGTTCGTGGAAACACAAGCCACGGCGCTCCGCGACGGGAAGGAGGTCATAATTTCGGATACGGAAGTTGTTCCCGGCGATCTCATCATTCTGCAAGAGGGCGAGAGGGTTCCAGCGGATGCGCGCATCACGCTGTCCCAAAATCTGAAAGTTGATGAGGCGGCTCTTACGGGCGAGTCGGAGCCGGTTCATAAGGTTGCCGACGCACTGGATTCCGGCGCGAGCGTTGAGGAACAGCGGAATATGATCTTTAAGGGCACGCATATTGTCGCCGGAAACGGCAGGGCTGTCGTAACTGGAACGGCGCTGGATACCGCGATCGGCAAAATTGCGA
>Ga0209211_10007418_pt1 | contig 15396 bp, 18 predicted proteins | sample RifGroA2_FD_183992 | JGI IMG/M metagenome (GOLD analysis project Ga0209211, IMG submission 183992) | Groundwater microbial communities from Rifle, Colorado, USA - Groundwater A2 (SPAdes) (version 2) | ecosystem: Environmental > Aquatic > Deep subsurface > Groundwater | place: Rifle, Colorado... | reverse complement strand
CCCCCCCCCCCCAGCCAGTTCCGTTCGGATATTTTCAAACAGACACCGCCACGCTCAGCGTGGTAATTGTCCCGCTTAGCGGGACGCCAGTATGGAAATGTCTTTGTTGGCTCGGATTGATATTTTTAAGACTAGGACTTCTTGGCAAATCCTGTCAGGCTATAGAATATAGGCAGCTATTCTGACTGAAGAAATATAAATATTTGACAAAGTATATAGAAAGCTTTACTTTCAATTAAAAGCGTCCGATTAAAATGACACTGATTAAATCATTTTTAATTCCGTTAGTCTTGAGTTCGCTCATTTATGAAATATTGGGTGGGATAATCCTCTCCGTTCTTTCTATTGTTATCCAATTATTTTTACCTTTACGAACTATTAACGATATGTTCATGGCGATAGTTATCTCTTCGTACGTAATTTCTTATATTACTATTATTATCTTTAGCCTTGTTAAATTTAAATATAATAAAATACGTACGATTGCTATTTTCATAGGGCCTCTAATAGCTACAGTTTTATCAGTGGTTGGAATCTATCTGTGGATCCTGTTTGTTTTTGCACATTCAGGTTATTGAACTCACTTAGTAAACTTCTACATGATAGGAACGCAGTATCCGATATTTTTTCAGGAAAACGCTGTGATGCTTTCATTCCCGTAGTTAAATACAGATAGGCAGGAATTTTCCAAAAGCATTCCGCTGATTAGAAAATATCTTCATTGACTCAACAAAAACCAAAACGCCAGTTTACTCGCGTATATTACCAATACGCGATAAGATAATTACATGGAAAACATTTCTGCTGTTTGCCCAACCTGTCATCAACCCGTTTCTCCGGAGGATTACTTTTGCCCAAATTGCGGCAAAGATCTTAAGGCCAAACCGCTTTCCGTTTCCATCACAACCCAGATTGGCATTTATCTTTTAAGTATTTTTCTGCCGCCGTTGGGTTTGTAGCCAGCGATAAAATATATCAGAGGAGATAATCCGGAAGTAAAACGGGTTGGAATTATCGCTATAGTCCTCACCATCATTTCTTTAATAGTAACTATTTGGCTAGCATTTACCTCTCTTGAAAATTATCTTAATCAGTTCAATTCATCATTAAACGGACTGCAGTAATTCTCTCTTTCGTGTGAAAAATAACAAACTACTATGTAGCCCCTACAAAAGCAGTAATGGATTCTTTCTCTGCCAGTACGGCAGCAATACAACGGTGCGAACCATCGTCAACATCAAAAGGCAAAAAAAGAAACTCTGGACCATGGCGTAACTCCCCGCCTGAAACAAGAATCGGAGGGAAAAATCGGAGAACTTCGTCAATGATTGGAACCATTGCTTGAATGCGTTTTTGTGACTTGGAGTTAAAGTCAGAATGTTCTGCTAAGAAGTGCGCCACATCCGTAACCGCGCCTTGACACCACCCCCGAGGAAGATCTCCAATGTACGGCCAGCCGCCAATATATTTTAACAGAATTTCTTTTCTGAACCACCGCAGACCCAAAAATCTGTCCAAACGATGTCTGTCTTTAACCATTTGTTCTACTGTCTTATTGTCCCATTGCAAAGAAAGTGCTGTTATCTCGTTTAATCGGCGGCGTAGGTTGTCAGGATACTGTTGAGACTGAAAAACCCCTTTGGCGATATTAGCCGCCAAAAAGCTTCTCATTACTTCATAAGTGTTGGAATAAACTTTGTAAGGCATTTCTTATAAAAGAATCCAAATCATTCTTCTTTCTTACCTTAATTGTAAATTATATCAAGAAAAATATGCGATATAATTAAGAAGATGGGCAAAAAATCAACATCATCTACTCTGGAAAAATCAAAAGCCTACCTTGAGCGTCCTGAAAAAGTGGCAAAAGCCGACGAACGTTTTTTGCATGTCATGGCAATTACCCTTGATCCGCGGTCAAAGTATAAAGAGGGCATTATTCGCTGTGTCGTAAGTCGTAAAGGTAGCGTACAGGTTGCAGGTTATGTTGATAGAAGCGTACTTCATCACGTCAGGGGAGATTCTTTGGAACATTTTAATATTAAAAATCGATTAGTCATCAAGAACGAAACCAAAATCATTGATCAAATTGGCGGAAAGGATGGGGATTTTATTGGCCTTGAAGACCCTGATATTTGGATTGATAAAAAATCAAAGCTGACGCATGTCTATTTTACAATCCCGCTTTTAAACAAAACAAATAACCAAACGCTTATCCATCTGGGGCACGCCGTAGGCCGCAATCTTAATACGTTGCAAATGACAATGCCAGTACTCATGGCAAAAGAGGGCTTTAATGGCGCTAAAGAAGTATCTATTGCGCCGCTTAATAAACAAGGGTTCCGTTACAACTTGGTTGAATCGGCTGAACGCGGAAAGGATTTTTGGTATTCCACAGTTCGAGTTGCAGTTGCCCACAATATGGCCAAGCCATGGGAATATGGAGATACCGTGTTCCATCCTGCCAAACATAATATCTCATGGATTGGAGGACATGCTTCGCCCGGACCACTTTTGCCAAGGACATTTATTGAGGTTGGCAAAGGCAAACGTCTTGGCATATTAAATGGGCGCGAAGCAAATAGAAAGACTGGCGATAAAATTGAATATGGCATGTTTTCGGTTGGTCTTTTTATCTATGATTACGAGAAGGGAAAAATTGATTGGGTATCAACCAAACCCTTTATACAAGATAGTCAAGCAAAAACGATCACCTTTGCCAGTCAGTTTGTTGAAACAGGGGCGGGGGCTGGTATTCTCTATGCACATGTCGATGATTCTTTCGTCCGCCCCTATTCACTCAACGCCAATTTGATAAAATCGTTACTGCCGTAACCTAAAAGGGGCTGGTTTGACGCGGCGGCGGCTTATGGCACTAATAAATAAACCGTGGCAAAGTGGGCTGACCAGCCGCCTAAAGAGGTATCCTCAAATCCTAAATCAACTTTTAAACCTTTGACCGCCCCACCAATGTCCTCGGCCTTACAAGTTCCATAACCATCAACATAAAGCCAGGAGCCCATGGGAATTATGGTTGGATCAACCGCACAAACACCTTGCTGGACGCTAGTCCCGCTAAATGTTTTGCCGCTACAGCCACGACAATTGCCATCATAAGAAGTGGCAAACATTCTAAAGATATCACTATAGTGAAATGTATCGGTGCCAACCGTTAAATCACGAATCACGACTTTAGTGCCAACCGCTTCAATTTGATTAACCGGTTCCAGTTTTATCTCTTTTACAAGCGCACGGTTAAACTCCTCGGTTCCCCAAAAAGTTACCTCAAAATCTTGGGTTAGCAACCCTACTTTTCCAACCTGTCTAACCTCTCGTTTTCCCTTCTCTAGATTATCATCTTTCACTTCTTGAGTAATAAATGGGATTGCTTTGGTGGTTTGAACCACTTTTTTGGCAAATTGGGTCTTTGTTTCCGGATCAATATAAAAAGAAACAACCGCCAAAACATTTTCACGATTTTCGAAAGTAGCACTATTCCCTAAAACCCTAGAACTTATGTTTAAGTTGCTTAAAAAGATCAAGAAACCGGCAAAAGCAAAAACAAAAAGCAGTATCAAAAACAAGATGAATTTTTTCATCAATTTAGGTGGGTTTATCTTCTGGGGGCAAATCTTTTAACCAAACGCCAGATTGCAAAAACCAAGAGCAAGGCCGCAAAGGGTGACGCAAAAACCAACCAGTAAATTGAACCGTCAGCCACGTTCTGCCAAAAACTGACCAAGGCTCGTAAACCCTCTTTAAGAGGAGTTAGGGGTGTCCATTTTTTCTCCACAATCGGCAATTCGTTCTCTTCGGTCGCAAGATATGCGGTGATTGTTGCCAGTTTTCCGCTTTGTTCCAAATATTGCATCTGGCCCTTGATTTGTTCTATCTGACCACGGATGTTAGTTAATTCGGTAAAAACCGACAAAACATCTTTGGTTTCTTTGGCATTTTTCATAATCCCTAATAATTGCGTCTCCGCTCCTTCCAAATTTTTTAAACGAGAATCCAAATCAGTATATTGCTCTGTTACATCTTCACCGCTTGAAGACTCGTTAGTAGTTTTGATGGCTGTTTTTTTAATAGCCTCAAAAGCCTGGCTGTATTTTTCTGCCGGAATACGAATAACAATAGTGGCTGTCAACTTATTTTTGGTCTCATCAATAATAGAGACTGAAGAAGATGAAATATAGCCGCCTAAAGTTTCTGCCAGCCCACCTATTTGAGTAATACCGGCTTTAACATCTTTAACCAAAAGGCTTAAAACTCCGGTTTTAATGATCAAGCGGGAGCTGGCGCTACCTGAAGCAGTGGTTGTGGTTTGATCTGTGGTTGATTTTTCCAAAGCTGACCCCCCGCCAATTCCAGTCTCCGGTGATAAACCTGCATTGTTCAGCGAACCAATCAAGGGACTAGAGGTAATTAGAGGAGTAATAGGGTTAGATATTTTACCGTTTAGCCAGAATCCAAAAATTAAACCAACGGCAAAAAGTCCGATCGGTTTTTTATTCTGCCATAACCATTCTTTAAATAACGATAGCTGATTCATTAAGGTTATTAACGAACAAAAAGGTTCGTCTGTCAACCATTTAAACGGCCTAAGCTGCCGCGATTTAAGAAGATTATCTAAACCTCCGAGGTTTCCCGTCCTTAAACCTCGGAGGTTTAAAACGTTTTAAAACCTTGCCAACCCAATAAAGGAATGTTATCGTTATATTATGCCCACAACGATAAAAGTTGCCATTAATGGCTTTGGCAGAATTGGACGCCAGTTTTTTAAGATTTATGCTGATGCCAAAAGAGGCGTTTACAAACAATCCGGCTCCTGCCGTATTTCGCCTCGCGTCGATGTTTCAAATCTGGAAATTGTGGCCATCAACGATTTAACCGACCCCCAAACTTTAGCTTATCTTTTAAAACACGACTCTGTTTATGGAATTTATGACGCTGATGTCTCTTTTGATCAAACGCATCTTATTGTCAACGGAGAAAAATGCCCCATTTTAGCCATCAAAGAGCCGGAAAAACTGCCTTGGAAAGATTATAAGGTTGATATTGTGGTTGAATGCACCGGACGGTTTGAGGAATATGAAAAAGCCAAAATTCATTTGCAACAAGGCGCTAAAAAAGTGATCATCTCTGCTCCAGGTAAAGGCCAAGAAGGAATTGATGGCCAAACTTTAGTTTTAGGAACTCACGAAACAATGAAAAAACTAAGCTCTAACGACGTAATTTCCAATGGTTCCTGTACCACCAACGGCATCTCACCGATCATTCAAATCCTGCACTCTCAATTTGGAGTCGAAAAATCGTTAATGACTACGGTTCATGCTTATACTGCCGTTCAATCTATTGTTGATGCTCCGCAAGCTAAAGACCCCAGACAGGGTAGGGCGGCCGGAATCAATATCGTACCTCATGCTACGGGTGCGGCTACTTCGGTAACTAGCGCCATTCCTTCCCTTAAGGGACTGTTTGATGGTATTGCCCTGCGAGTACCGGTGGTTGACGGCTCCATCGCGGACATTACTGCAGTCTTGAAAAAAGAGGTAACAGTTGAAGAAGTAAATCAAGCATTTAAAAAAGCAGCCCTTGATCCGTTTTTCAAAGGAATAATCGAAGTTTCTGAAGAGTCCTTGGTTTCCACTGATATCATCGGCAATCCTGCCTCGGCGGTTGTTGATCTGGAACTCACCCGTGCTATCGGCAATCTGGTCAAAGTATTTGCTTGGTATGATAATGAATGGGGATATTCAAACAGATTAGTGGAAATGACCCAAGAAATAGCTAAAACACTCTTTAAATGAAGTCACTCAAAACTCTTAATCTTTCTCCCGGTCAAAAAGTCTTTGTTCGCGCTGATTTGGATGTGGCTATTGAAAATGGCAAAGTATCTGATGATTTTAGATTAAAAAAGATTTTGCCAACTATTCAATATCTTTTGGCTAAAAAAGCGCAAATTATTTTGGCTGGCCACTTGGGTAGGCCGCACGGAAGGATCGATTCCGCATTAAGCTTAAAACCCGTCGCCGATTGGCTGAAACAACAAGGATTGGCCGTAAACCTTCTGGAGAGGTTGCTTCCGCAAGGGGTCCCCTCCGACAAAATCGGAGGAGACCCCTTAAGGATTATCCTCTTGGAAAATCTGCGCTTTGATATTCGTGAAGAGCAAAACGATCCACAATTTGCTGAAGAACTAGCCTCATTGGCTGATTGTTATGTCAACGAGGCTTTTGCCGCCTCGTATGAAGAGCATGCCTCAATTGTCGGAATACCCAAACTTTTGCCTATCTTTGCCGGATTGCAGTTTGAAAAAGAAGTAAACACTCTTTCCAAAGTTTTTAAGAACCCTAAGCGACCGTTGGTATTTTTAGTCGGCGGAGTAAAGCCCGAAAAAGCCACCCTAATTCCCGATTTGGTCAAAATCGCTGATACTGTTCTTTTGGCTGGCCAAATTGCTCATCTGTCAAGTTGGTCAAATTTGTCTAATGTAATTGCTCCCCAAGATAACATTGATAACTTAGATATTGGCCTGCAAACTCTTGAACTGTTTTTGAGTTACGCAAAGAAAGCTAAAACCATTGTCTGGAACGGGCCTCTGGGCAAATACGAGGAACAGAATTACTCAAAAGCTACAAAAACCATTGCCGAATACCTCTTAAACTCCAATCATCAGTCCTTAATTATCATTGGCGGCGGAGATACCATTAGCGCTTTACGTAAATTTAATTTATTAGTTTTGCTAGACCAAAAACCCAACTGCTTTATTTCAACAGGCGGCGGCGCCATGCTCCAATTTTTAGCCCAAGGCACCCTACCGGGCATTCTAGCGTTAGATCAAAAATCAAAAATCAAAAATAACGCGGCGCTACGAAAAACCTTACCAAAATGGTATACTCCTCTCTTAGAGAGGTTATCCCATGAAAGAACTCACAATTGTTGCCAACTGGAAAATGCACAAAACCCAAAAAGAGATAGCAGAATGGATCAAGGATTTTGCTGTTAATCTAGAACAAATTAAGAAGAACAAGCTTGCGGGAATTAAAGACGAAACCGGCGTTTTGAAATCTATAACCATTGTTTTAGCCCCTTCCCTTCCCTATTTAAACTTTTTGTCACTAGCTATGGGTCGTTCACATTTGTCTAGTATCGTAAAATTAGCCAGCCAAAATGTTTCACAATTTGAAGAGGGCAGTTTTACCGGCGAAACAAGCGCTAAACAACTAAAAGACCTAGAGTGTTTGGCAGTCATTGTTGGTCATTCTGAATGCCGGAAGTATCTTCATGAAACCGATGCAGAAATCGCCAAAAAGGTCTTACAGTGCCTTAAATACGGCCTCCAACCGATTGTTTGTGTTTCTAAAATAGATCAAGTCCAAAAATTTCAAAGTTTTCTCAATGGTCATTCGCAACCTACAACCTACAACTCTTCGAGCTCCTCGAGTCTGAGCGACCTCGGAGTCGAAGACCTGAGCCTCAGAGCCGAAGGCCTACAACCTATCATAGCTTACGAACCCCTCTTCGCCATTGGCACTGGCCAGCCCGATACTCCCAAAGACACTCAAAAAATGGCCATTGAAATAAAAAAGGTATTAGGACAAGATACAATGGTTTTGTACGGCGGGAGCGTGGACTCTAAAAACGCAACTGAATTTTTGAAACAACCAGATATTGCAGGGTTGTTAGTAGGAACAGCCAGCCTAGATGCTAAGGAATTCTCAAGCATAATTGAGCACGCATCACTTTTGCTATTTTAATCTCAAAACTCAAAGATCAAAAATCAAAACCAAATATCAAATATCAAAACTAAAATAAGATTTAAGTTTTGAGTTGTGGTTTTGAGATTTGAGTTTTGCGATTTGAGATTTTTATCTTGCCATCCCGTTACACCGATCTTCACCATCTCAACAAAATCCAATCGCGGCCACAATCTCGCCGCAAGCCCATTAATGGCAATAATCCTAAAAAGGCCTGGCTAAAATCTTTATCTTTAATTCTCTCGCTGGCGATTGTTATTTACGGCGCCAAACTGCTCTTAACCCCGGTTGGCCACGTTTTAGGCGCTTTTCTTTCAACCTCCGCTACCACCATTTCTTTGACTCTTTCCGGTAAAGAACTAAAAAACGACAACGGAGTAACCAACTTTTTAATTGTTGGCTTGGACCGCCGCAGCAATATCCCCTATTCTTACCAAGGGCCAAATGGTGTGGAAGAACGCAATGGTTTTAATACTGATACCATTATTGTTGCCTCTTTTAACAAAAACACCGGCTCTGCCTCACTTTTATCAATCCCCCGCGATCTGTGGGTTACCATTCCGGGCTTTAAAACCGTAAAAACTCAACAAGGCCGTATTAACTCGGTTATGGCGATAGGCGATCAGTTTGCCTATCCGGGGGGCGGCATGGCCCTTTTGGCCAAGGTTTCGGGCCAAGATGAAAACGGTAAGCCTGGAATACTTAATATCCCAATTCATTACTGGGCCAGGCTTGATTTTGACGGTTTTGCAAAAATTATTGATGCCGTTTCCGGAGTTGATGTTTTTGTGGAAAATTCTTTTACTGATTATTTATATCCCATCTCCGGTCAGGAAAATAGCGATTGCGACCCTGCCGACCCTGAATATCTTTGCCGATTTAAAAAAATCAGCTTTAAAAAGGGATTGCAACACATGAACGGTGAAACAGCTTTAGAATTTGCCCGCTCGCGCCATGCCTTGGGTGAAGAAGGATCAGATTTTAGTCGCGCCAAAAGACAACAAAAAGTTATCATGGCAGTCAAAGATAAAGTTTTATCGGCTGATACCTTTTTTGATCTTTCTAAAATCAAAAATCTTTATAACATTCTTTCTGACAATAAAAACATTAGCGCCAGCATTGATGTTTCCGATCTGCCGCTCTTTTATCTTTTAGCCAAAAAGTTCTCTTTGATTGAAGCGCAAAGTTATGTTTTGGATGACAGCGCGGGAGAAAGCTTGCTTTATCATCCTTCGGAAGATCTATTTGGCGGAGCCTGGGTTTTATTGCCCAAAGGAGGAAACTTTGATCAAATCAAAGTCTTTGTCCAACAGATATTCTATAATTCTCAACCCCCTAAAACTCCCACTTCCCCTATCCCCTCAAGAAATTAATCACAAAAAAAGTTCCAAACGAAAACCGTACCCTAACTACGGCCTCATCTGGAACTAACTAAATTGGCAGACCAAAGAGTAAAAGCAAAAACATTGCTACAGTCTGATTTGTTTTTCAAAGCGCACTCAATTGTTATTGCTTGGCGCCAAACTCTAATTAAGGCAATATTTTCTCCTTGACAATTTTCACAATCCACAAGCTCCACTAAGTTATAATAAACTTCAACCTTCTTCCCCGCAATAAAAACCTGCTCCCAAGGTTCAAGACAATAAACTGGAAAGGTTTCGCGGCCCGTCAGATAATTGCACTCGCTGGAAACTTTGATTCTCATCTCCTCGCGAGCCACATCCGAGGCGGCTCCAAAGGTAGTGGAAAAAGTTCTGTTCGCAACCGCCCCTTGCGCTTCGCTTGGAGGATCTAAGGGCAAAAGAATGCTTGCAATCAAGTAATATAGACAAATCACCAAAGAAAAAATCACTGCTCTAGCCAACGATCGCTTAGAAAACATTGTCTCCTCCTTAAGATTTATTTGTTAAATCAATTATATCACCCTCTGTCAAAAAGCCGTTCCACAACTTATGCCCTCCCATATCTCTTAGCCGCAATTTCAAGTACTATGGATAAATGACGGAACAACTCCTTCTCTTTTTATTAGGCGGCATCATTTTAGTTCTTTTGAGTTTTGTCTTAATGCTCCTTAAAATTGTCCAGAATTTGCGCCACAAAAGTTTAACCGATCATCTAACCCAGCTTCCCAACCGCCGGTATTTTGATCAGGAATTAAAGCGCCTCTTTTCTCATTCGCAAAGATTCCAAGAATCCTTAAACTTGATTACCCTGGATTTGGATTTTTTTAAAAAATATAACGACACCAATGGCCACCCGGCCGGCGACCGGCTGTTGCAAAGATTTGCCAATCTGCTAAAAGATCTTATCCGGCAAAGCGACTTTGTTGCGCGAACCGGCGGCGAAGAGTTTATCATTGTCTGTCCTCATACCGGCTTGGATGGGGCCAAAATTTTAGCCGAACGAATTCGTCTTGATACTCAAAAAGAGCTTGGGGGCACAACTGTCAGCCTAGGCATTGCCTGCTTCCCCACAGACGCCAAAGAAGAAAAGGAATTAGTGGAAAAAAGCGATCAGGCTTTATGCAAAGCCAAAGAAAAGAGAAACTGCGTCGTGGTATCTGGAGAAGATTAAATTACCTCAATCTTTGCCAACTTGCTATATTTACCGGATAAAGTTATCACATTAACCCCAGTCATTCTGTTAGGATGCGCAGCATCCCTAACCCACGCAGGATCAACGCCGGGAAGAGCCGGCCGCCGGACTTGCATGATTAACTCATCGGCACCTCTTGTCAAATAACCTTTTCTTACAATTCTATCCCCTTCTCCGTATTCATCTTTATCAGTAGCTTGCCAATCACTATTGCCTAAATAGGACCAAACGTTGGTACGAATATCATTTATGGCCCTAGCTATCTCTTCCGAGGGCAAGTCATCAAAAACGAGCCGCACTTTTTTACCCCTCATAATTTCCGCGCTGCCTTTTTGCAAAAACTCGACCACTTCCGCACTTAATGCGTTTTGCTCTTTGGCAAAACGCAAAAAACTATTTAAGAAGCTTTCCGCCTCTACTTCAAAACTACCACTATTACTGCAAATTTCTTTTTGCGAACGATAAATTTTATTGCCTGCGTTGCTAACTAAAAAGGGGTTTTCTTGTAAATTGGTCGCTTCCCGGTCAAAAAGAAAGTACTGGCCAAAAAGATTACTGCCTAAATCTGCCAGCTCTTTTCTGATTTGTCTGGCTTCTTCCGGCCCTAAAGCTGGCTCTATTTTTTCTTGAAGAATTTTGCAAAAGACCGATTCGTTAAGTCTGCCTGCCAATTCCTCTGGAAAAACCCGAAAATAGCGATTGCTTTTAATAGCTTCGCCGGTTTCTGGACTCTTCTCCCAACCAGCTTGAATCTTCCCAAACTCCACCTCAACTCTTTGATTGAATTCTTCCGCCTTATTAGCCCGAGCCGATTCTGACATCATATACCCTATCTTAACAAAAAAAGGCAAGGCTGAAAAGCCTTGCCGGAAAATTTCTCTACCCTTTAACAACCAACCGCGAAAATTGCGGGTCTTTCACCTGATGACAAAAAGCGCATTCTGTCGCTTCTGGCAAATTAACCGTACAACACTGACCGCCTTTCAAAATCATTCTGTTAGTTGGTGTCAAAATTTGCAAACAAACCCAAGAATCGGAAGAAGTAACTTCGAACTTTGGCAAATCATCATCGGAATGGCCTGTTCGGCGCGGAGTACCAATCATTCTTGTCATTCTTGCTCTCCTTTACTTTATTTTTCCAATAAGAAGCCAAATGTTAGCATAAACCACCAATAACAACAAGCCGCCCTAATTACTTAGGACGGCTTGCCTAAAAGTTTCACCCAAAATTACTCGGGCTAAAACTTAATAGCGTCTTGGTCTGTCACCTCTGGCTGCCTTGACTTTAGCATGACAATCACGGCATCTTAAACCGGTAACTTTTCCCGCCTCATCCTTTCTAGGTTGAAACGGTAAAGACTCTATAACAGCACCACAATCGGTGCACTTCCATGGTCCTTGATTATTATCAAACACTTGTAATCACCACCTTTGAAAACTTTGCTTTAGTTGATAGACTTGGAGGTTACTTAAAGACCAAAGAAGTCTACGGATAGGCCAAAAAGCCCCTAACTAAATGCTTTTAATGCTTACATTATACCACAATTTTAGTCAAAGTGCAATAGTCAAATTGCTGATGCTAAATTCGTCGGTTTTGAGCTTTGTCCGCCAGCTGGCGGATTGAGCTTTGAGATTTCATTAAGTATGTCGGTCTGCCACCTTGCTGGCGGCAAAGGAGTCCGGTTTTATTTTTACCTCAAATCCACTGCCTCTGATCATGCCAATTACTTCATTAATAATTGTTCTGGTCTCGCCTTTTTCGCCAATATCAACATGCACTTCCAAATGAAAATCAGCCAGAGAACCCTTTTTTTGAAATTGCGCCACCAAGTCCTGGCTTAATTTTAATGAACGATAAGCCTCTTCGTAAATCCGCTCCTTTAAAGACCAAACTTTTTCTACTCTTTCCCTTTGCCAAAAATAAACTCCACCAGCCCCCACCCTATGAACTACAACTGCGCTGACAAAATCGGCAAACCTGTTTCCGTTTTGGTGATCCTGCGAATCAGTACCAATAATGACCCGGTATTTATATTTTGGTTCGGAATGAATATATTGATTGACCCTTCCAACAACCCCGGGTAGATCCAGCTCGCCAAAAGTAGCACTATAGAAGATTGTAGTATTGTCCATAAACTTAAAATCTCAAACTCAAATATCAAATTTAATCCCCAAATTCAAATGACAAAATTTAAATGTCAATTCAATGACAAAGCTCAAAATTCAAAACACGTTTTTAGAATTTGAATTTTGAATTTGAATTGTCATTTGTTATTTGAGTTTTACTTGAGACTCGGCTTTCATCAAAGTAACGGCTTAATTTCTGAAAATAGCACCTTTTCGCATACCAGGCCTTTGTCGTGGAATATTTGTTCCAGCTCCATTTGCACCTCGGCCTCAATTTCTTTTCTCTTGCCGCCCATAATCTCCTGCGCGTTGTAATGCGCCATAACCGCTCTAACCCTGGAGCGCGAAACCGGCCGCACTAGCTTGGAAACAAAGTTTTCACCCACATTTTCCCAAAGCTGCGGCACCATGGCCTTGTCAATTCTAAAAAGAATAGTGCCCTCTACCCGCAAAAGTTTGTTATCCTGCGAAACGGAATTAATGGGCTCATCGCCAAAAGCTTCCAGATTTTTTAAATCAAAACCATCCCTAATACTGTACTCAATAGTCTGGGCGTTAAAAATTTTAGCCACCTGCCAAAAAGGGATCTTCAAATGCAAGCCCGCTGACCAAGTTTTTGGCAATACTCCCCTGCCCCGATCATAAATACACCCAATATGCCCCGGCGGCACAATAATAAAAAAACCGCCAATAATCTCATCAACCAAGATTGAAACGACTAAACGATCAAATTCAGCCATAGTGGACTAAGTGTATCACTTTTCTAAGCTTTTGTCTCCCAGGCCATTGAACTTTTTTTCTTGCTGTTTTGCCAAGCCCCTATTAAGCCCCTAACTTCCTTAAAGATCATCAAACTCAAGGTAAACAAAAGGGTGGTGATGATAAAAAGTTTTTTACCGGCCGGCATGCCAAAAAGATACAAAAACACGCCAATGGGAAAAATAAATTGCGCCCAGCGGTCTGATTGGGTTGGCGGAATAACTGACCATTCCAAATTTAGGGTTTCAACCACAAAAAGTAAAACAGCGTTTAAAACATTCATGCTCAAATTAGGCCGGGCCAAATCAATGTGCCCCAAAAAAGTTAAGTTAAAAGCTTCGGCGGGAACTTTGACAAAAGAATATAATAAATTAAAGTCCGCGCCCTCCAAACCAACCGTAAAAATGCGCCACAGCATTAAAGCAATCCAAATCTGCAGTGAAACATCAAAAACCTCGCCCAAAAAAACATGGCGGTGTTTTGTAATAATTTTGTCCCGTTCTCTTTTGTAACGCAGGGGATCGGCCGACTTTAAAGGTTTAAAAAAACGCAAACTTTCTTCAATCTCTTGCCTTTCCCCCAAAGTATGTTCCTCGCGCAAAGACAGCGGCAACAGGATAATACGCAGAGCAATGGTAAAAATGATGACCGCCAAGCCCATATCCGGCTTTAAGCCAATTGCCGCTAAATTCTGATAAATTATGACTAACAAATTAAAAAATGGGCGATATAAAACTTCTAAAAAAAGGAGATTTAAGGGAAAGGTGTGAAAAAGAAAATTAAAAAGTAGATCGAGCACTAATGAAAATTTGAAATTTACAATTTGAAATTCAAAATGAATTTGAAATTAATAAATGTTCCAATTTGAAAACACGTTTGAAAATTTCAAATTTAATTATTGTAAATTCAATTCAAATTAAAAATTTCAAATTTCAAATTAAACTTTATGGTTTTTCCTCATTGGTTGTTTGTTTTGAATCGGGGGTATCAACAATCGCAGTCTCTTCTGGTTTCTCTTCTTCCTTCTTTACCTTAACTCCCTCAATCTCAAGGCGATAACCGGTCAGCTTGGCTGCCAAGCGCACATTTTGCCCGTCTTTGCCAATGGCCAAAGACAACTGTTCTTCGTCAACTTTGATTTTGGCTTCTTTTTTCTTTTCGTTAAGCTTAACTCCCAAAGCCTTGGCTGGAGACAATGAAGATGCCACATACTTTTCGTTATCTTCGCTCCACAAGATTAAATCAATCTTTTCGCCCTGCAATTCCGAGGTAATAGCCTGAACCCTGACCCCTTTTTGGCCAACGCAGGAACCAATGGGATCAACTCTTTCCTGAGTAGAAACAACCGCCACCTTACAACGATGACCGGCTTCACGGCTAATGCCTTTAATTTCAACCGCGTGCGAGGACACTTCAGGAATCTCCATTTCAAAAAGGCCAAAAATCAAGCGGTCGTCCAAACGCGAAACAATCAATTCCTGCCTGACATTAACTTCTCTAATCTCTTTAAAATAAAACCTAAGCCTTTGGTTTTGGCGATAAGGCTCGGCCGCTATTTGCTCTTCAAGGGGCATTAGGGCAAGAGTTTTTCCCAAATCCACAATCCAATTGTCGCCATCCCTTCTTTGCAGCATACCTGGTAAAACTTGGCCAATCCTTTTTTTATATTCCTCTAAAATAGCCTCTTTTTCTGCCACAATCACGCCCTGCAAGATTACCTGCTTAGCGGTTTGCGCGGCAATACGGCCAAAACCAGCCGGGGTAATATCTTGACCCTGTTCATCCAAAATCTTCACTTCGCCGGTTTCTTCATTGATTTCAATCTGAACACCAATCTTTTCGCCATAGTCCTTGCGATAAGCGGCCAGCATGGCGTGCTTTAAGGTTTCGATAATTATCGCGGGTTCAATCCCCCGCTCAGCCGCCACTTGGTTTAAGGCAGCCATAAATTCGGTTCGTGCCATATACAGGGGATTTTAACAAAAAGTGAGAGAGTTGACAACCGTAAAAATATTTCTCGAGAGGAAAGGCTATTATTAGTAGCCTAAAATCCGAATTTCGAAATCCGAAACCCGAAAAAATGACTAAATCCGAATTCCAAATGACAAAAAATAGTTTTCTGACTTAGTCATTCAACATTCTGATTTTTTTCGTCATT
>Ga0209211_10007414_pt1 | contig 15402 bp, 15 predicted proteins | sample RifGroA2_FD_183992 | JGI IMG/M metagenome (GOLD analysis project Ga0209211, IMG submission 183992) | Groundwater microbial communities from Rifle, Colorado, USA - Groundwater A2 (SPAdes) (version 2) | ecosystem: Environmental > Aquatic > Deep subsurface > Groundwater | place: Rifle, Colorado... | reverse complement strand
GGATGGGATTGTTCTCACCCATCTGCCAGCAGCGGTCGATCACTTCCTGCGCGCGGCGCTGCATCTCCGGGTTGCCGCGCTGCACTGAATCGAAGTCGAGGTTCTCGGCATTCGCGCCGGTGTCCATGCTTGATGCCGCGCCGCCGCCCAGCCCGATCAACATGCCGGGGCCGCCGAGATGAACCACCAACGCACCGACCGGCAGGTCGTGTTTGTGCGTGTGTATCGCTGAAATATTGCCGACCCCGCCCGCCAGCATGATCGGCTTGTGGTAGCCGCGCATTTCGCCGCTGACCTGTTCCTCGAAGGTGCGGAAGTAGCCCGCCAGGTTCGGGCGGCCGAATTCGTTGTTGAACGCCGCCGCGCCGATCGGGCCGTCCAGCATGATTTGCAGGGCGGAGACGATGCGGGATGGTTTGCCGTAAGGTGATTCCCACGGCTGTCCGAAGCCAGGAATATTCAAATTGGACACCGAGAACCCGGTCAGCCCGGCCTTGGGTTTGGAGCCGCTGCCGGTCGCGCCTTCGTCGCGGATTTCGCCGCCGCTGCCGGTGGCCGCGCCGGCGAACGGCGCGATCGCGGTGGGGTGGTTGTGCGTCTCGACCTTCATCAGGATGTGGGTCAGCTCGTCGCTGAACGCATAGCCGCCGCCGGCGCGCGGATAGAAACGCTCGACGCGCGCCCCCTCGATGACCGAGGAATTGTCGGAATAGGCCACTACTGTGCCCTGCGGGCTGACCTTGTGGGTGTTGCGGATCATGCCGAACAGCGACATGTCCTGCGCCTCGCCGTCGATCACCCAGTCGGCGTTGAAAATTTTATGGCGGCAATGTTCGGAATTGGCCTGCGCGAACATCATCAGCTCGACATCGGTAGGGTTGCGTTTGAGCTTCTGAAAATTCTCGACCAGATAGTCGATCTCATCCGTCGACAGCGCCAGCCCCATCTCGCGGTTGGCCTTTTCCAGCGCCCTGCGCCCGCCCTTCAGCACGTTCACGGTTTCGAGCGGCTGCGGCTTGCCGTGCTTGAAGATTTTTTCTGCCGCGCTGTCGATGTTGTCCAGCACAGTCTCGGTCATGCGGTCATGCAACAGCGATAGCACTGCGGCCTGCATGGCCTTACTCAAAGGTTTGCCGCCCGGCGTGGAGAGGTAATACACCACACCGCACTCGATGCGCGCAACTTCGGATAATCCGCAATGCTGCGCGATGTCGGTAGCCTTGGTGGACCACGGCGAGATTGTGCCGAGGCGCGGTACCACCAGCAGGCGCTGGTATCGGGCGGCGTCCGCAGGCTCGCCTGCCACCTTACCGAGACCGAGCACCTTGTCCAGTAATTTGGCTTGCGCCTTGCCCAGCGTCTGACCGTTAAGGGCGCTGAAATAGCAGTGGCGCGTCTCCGCAAGGGCGACGCCGGGTGCGGCATCGTTCAGCGCGGCGCGCAATTTTTCGAGGCGGAAAGCGGATAAGGCGGCGGTGCCGATTGAGACTTGAAACATGGCATAGACCGTGAAATTAAATTCGGGGCGCGATTATACTATGCACCATACACACAGGACTTGACCGGAAATGAGTAAACGCATCCCCGCCCTCACTAAAAAGCAGGTCATGGCGAATTTCCCGAAACGCCCGCGCGACAGCCATAAGGGTATGTTCGGCAGCGTCGCGGTGATCGGCGGCGCATCCGGCATGGTTGGCGCGCCGCTGCTGGCGGCCCGCGCCGCACTGAAGCTGGGCGCTGGCTGTGTGCACGCCGGTCTGCTGGCGGAGAACGCGCCGAGCGTCGACCTGCTGCAACCGGAACTGATGCTGCACCCGGCCAACGACTTCTTGCACTTCTCTCCGTTCGCCCTGAGCCCGTCGAAGGGCAATTCCGTAATAGCAATTGGCTGTGGCATGGGGCGCGATCTGGTCGCGCAGAAATTGCTGCATGACGCATTGCGCAGCGATGCCGCGCTGGTGCTCGATGCCGATGCACTGAACATTCTTGCGCTGCGTCCCGATCTGCAAGATGACCTGCGCGCCCGCAAAATGCCATCCGTTATTACACCCCATCCCGGCGAAGCCGCGCGCCTGCTTGGCCGCGAAATCAAGGACGTGCAGGCCGACCGCATAGCGGCAGTACGGCAACTGGCGCAAATGTTCAGTTGCAGCGTGGTGCTGAAAGGCGCGGACAGCCTGTGCGCCACGCGCGACGGCAAGCTATTTATGAATAAAACCGGCAATCCCGGCATGAGCGTCGCCGGCATGGGCGACGTACTGACCGGCATGATCGCCGCCTTCATTGCGCAGGGAATGGCTGCGGACGATGCGCTGCTGCTGGCGGTGCATCTGCACGGCGTGGCGGGCGATGCGCTGGCACAGCAGCAGGCCACCCTCGGCATGACCGCGACGGAAGTGACCGAGTGGGCGCGCTGGCTGCTGAATCAGTGGATGCAACCTCGTAGCCCGCATGAAGCGTAGCGCAATGCGGGGAAAAACTGATAACCGCCGCATTGTTCCCCGGATTCCACTTCGTTGCATCCGGGCTACACATTCAAACAGGGGAGGCAAATCGTGGTGCATTACCGCCGCAACCAACTGCCCGGTGGGACGTATTTCTTTACCGTAACACTGGCCGACCGGCAATCTCGCGCACTTACTGAAAACATCGAACCTCTGCGTGCGGCGTTTCAACGCGTGATGACAAGGCATCCTTTTGAAATCGTGGCAATGGTGGTATTGCCAGAGCACCTGCACACCATCTGGACGCTGCCACCCGACGATGCCGATTATGCCGGGCGCTGGCGCGCAATCAAGTCAGGATTTACCCGCGATCTGATCCGAGCCGGGATAAATTTGACGCGCAACGCCAAAGGCGAATACAACCTGTGGCAGCGGCGATTTTGGGAGCATACCTTGCGCGACGACAACGAACTGGCGCGGCATGTGGACTACATTCACTACAACCCGGTCAAACACGGCCTCGTGTCGCGCGTATCGGCATGGCCTCATTCATCGTTTCACCGCTACGTGCGCAAAGGCATGTTGCCCGAAGATTGGGCGTGGGCGGGAGAAACGAGCGAAACCGCAAATGAAAAATACGGCGAACCGGAACCCTCCAAATAACCATAAACCCCGTAGCCCGCATGAAACGCAGCGCAATGCGGGGAAGAAGCCGATGGCCGCCACATTGAGCCCCGCATTCCACTTCGTTACATGCGGGCTACTTGCTAACGTTGCTGTTGCGGCGCCCCTAATATTTTGCCGATGCCATTCAGTAAACCTCCGATTGCTTGGAGCGGATTGGCTGGTGGGGGTGGCTGAGTATTCGCAACCTGTGTACCTTTGCTACCCTGAAAACTTCCTGCCTGGTTGTATGTAGTATTTTTCCAGTTCCCCGTGAATATGCCATCTCGGCTGATGGTTCCGGTGAATGTAGTTCCGGTGCTTATGTTGCCGATCATAATAGAACCATCGCTGCTTACTTTACCTTCTCCTGTGAATGAATTTCCTGTCTTGTTTGAATGTCCGGTGCTTGTAGCAGTGCCGTCCTGAAGAATAGTGGCTTGAAATGTGCCCTCATCTGAACCATTGAACGTGCCGGAATATTTGCCAGCAAAGAAGGCTACCTCTTGCTGCTCACCCACTGAAGCTCCCGGCTGCGCGCCGCTCCTCGCCCCACCCGAAATCCCAATAATATCCGAATTCGAAAGCGGGTTGATTCTGTACTGCTCAGGATCACGCAGCATTGCCACCACCTGATTGCAACTCCCGCCTGACTGGCTACTTGCCGCCTTATCTTCCGCGAGACTGAGTGCCGTGTCCCCCATTTTATTTTTCAGTTTTGGATCGGCCTTCATGAAAAGCAGTAATTTAACAGAGTCAATGCCACACCCGCTTGCCGCCAACATCAATGCAGTCCGTCCATCAACGCTCTGGTGATTGACATCCGTTCCTTTATCCACCAAATAACGCATGAGCCGTAACGAAGTATTCACCGTACGCTGATCGTATCCATGAGCCACCAAATAGAACAACGCATTCTGCCCATCCGAATTGATCAGCTTGACATCCGCCCCGCTATCCACCAAATACGTCATGGCTTGCACCAAATCTTCCGGATTACCTCCAAAGTAGGACCACCTCGTACTTGAAATTGCAAACATCAACGGAGATAACGCCCCCTGCGTCAGCAAGTTTACATTCGCTCCATGCTTTACCAGATACCTCACCAAATCCATATTAATCTGATATCCACCTAACGCCATTGCTAACGGCGGACGCCCCTTACCCTCACAGTTACCGCAATTGATATCTGCTCCACGCGCAAGATAAGTATCCATCATCTCAAAATTTGCATTCAAAGAAGCTTTAAAAAACATCTCCGTCGCTTTCGAAGGTGGTGCCATAGGCTTCTCAACCATTGGCTTTGCAGCAAATGCATTCCACGACGCAAAAAACACAAATATCAATATTGCTGCGGATTTAATTGTTCCCAATTTTTTTATCCTCCTGTGTTTGACAATTCAAAATAGCCTCGTAGCCCGCATGAAGCGCAGCGTAATGCGGGGAAGAAGCCGATCCGTCACATTGCTTCCCGCTACTTGCTAAAATTACCCCGTCATTCCGCTGAAGCAAGGTGGATAACTTGAATGCCATCAACATACGCGACTTGAACATTGAAGGACTTATTAGCTGCGACCTTATCATCCAAAGTTAGCTGGCTCTTGACTGTATATTTCCCCTGTGGAAAGCCTTTGGGAATAGTAAACTTGCCTGTCGAGGTGTATTCGCCGGCCCCGTCAACGGCAGCGAGCTTGCCTATTTGAGGTGCGCCCTCTTTACCCTCAGGGGTGACGAGTATCAGCTTTTCTTCAACCTTGGGGGGCGTGTTAGAGTGCCCAAGCAATGTAATAGTGCTGTTGGTAACAACCGAGCCCCCTTGTTTTACACTGTTGGTGTTCGGTACAACCTCATAGCCTCCCAACACAACCTTGTCTTTGGGGACAACGACACCTTCCTTGCGTGCTTGTGTATTGACAGATTCTGCGGTTGCCACCTTCTTTGACTCGTACGACCAGCCTACAACCGTTCCCACCAAGCCGCCTACTATCGCACCGTCAGCGCATCGCCCCCCCAACATCACCGCCAAACCACACCCTGCCACGGCTCCTATACCCGCACCTGCCGCAGCATTTTGGCCTTGACTCCCGCCTTGTTCTGGCGTTGCACACCCAGAAACAAGAAGCAAACCCGCTACAATAACTGCAATTTTTTTCATGAATATCTCCCTTAAAAACGGTTAATTACATCTTTCGTCAACCCACTCCTTGCCAGCACTCACACAGTCAAACATTTTGTCATTCAGTTGCGCAGCTTTTTGTTTCATCCGCTGACAATCCTGGTTGCCCTCGTCAATCATTTCACAAAATTTCATAGATTCTTCCGCTTGTTTATAATTTCCTTGAGCAATATATTTCCTTGCATCTTCAAGCAATTTAATTATTTTTTTGTTTTCGTGTGGCTTTTCTTGGGCTGGTTGCGTTGTTGGTTTCGGAAGCGGCACAGGCCTGGCTTGTGGCGGAACTTCAGGCTGTGCAACTGGAGGCGCTTCAGGCTTACTCACCGGCGGTATTGCAGGTAGGGCTACAGGTGGAATGTCAGGCTGAATTGTAGGTGACGGTGCGGGAGCAAGCGGAGCAGCTTCTACTGTAACTGGAGCGGCATCTGGTTCGCTAGCGGCGACTGCCGCTGCTGATGCCGCTGATGCTGATGCTGATGCTGATGCGGTTGATGCCGTATCTGCCGGTGCTTGCATGTTTCCCATATCCGTTGCTGGAGCGGGGGGAACCTGTTTTGTGCTGAACCACCAGTAAGCGCCTCCACCTATTGCACAAGCCAGCAAAACGCCGATAACGGCAATCAGCCCGGATGGACGTTGCTTTGTTTTTTCTGACGTTGGAGGCGGCGTGGCATCTTTCAGAAAAACTTGCTGACTGGCATCTGGTTTGGCATGTTCCACTTGCTTCACAGCTTGCGCAACCTTTATAGACTCTGCCACCTCGCTTGGCTTGCTGGCTGTCTTATTCGATTCATCAGCTTGAAAGGCGTTTTTCTGCTCGAAATTAAAACCGCATTTTCCGCAGAATTTTGCCGCAGGCTTAAGGCCGTGGCTGCACTTCGGGCAGGACTTAAACTCTTCAGCAGAAGCCGCTGATACAACCTTGATTTCGGTTTGCTGTGACAAGTCAACCGGTAGCGGTGCTTGTGCTGTCATGGATGCACCGCATTTTGAACAAAACTTTTTACCTGGCACGTTAGCTTGTCCGCATGACAGGCATGGCACTGTAGTCACTGCTGTAACAGGTTCCGGCGTATTCAAGCCACTGCCACAACCACGGCAGAATTTTGCACCGGCACTATTTTCACTACCGCATTTCAAACACTTCATCGTCATTGCCCTCAATGATAATTGCTATTTTGTGGCGCACCGCATTGCTCGCAAAACCCTGAGTTGGGCGGAATGTCTGCGCCACAGTGCGTACAAAAATAGTTGGCAGATAACGTTGCTGAAGTTGCGCGACGACGCACAACAACTACAACTAAAACAACGCACACAAGACCCAATATTGCAGCGGCAACCCACGTCGCCACAATAACCAAACTAGTGCTTGAATCGGAACGCACTTCGTAAGTGCCAGGGATAGTCAAGTCGAGTCTTATTTCGTCAGACGAAATTTTTTGGCCATTGGTGCTTTGTATCGTGCCGGGCACTTGGAGCGTCAGATGATGCTTTAAGGATGGATCTTTCGCTTTCCGCGCAACCATAATTGAAATGAGATATTTGGTCTTGCCATCCGACTCGGATTTGGTATAGCTCAACTTGAACCCGTCCGGCTTGAAATCCTCGAAATGAAGGAATTCGCCGCGATAACGCAAAAACGGCGCACCATCACGGGTAGTTTCCTCAAGCAATTTGAAACCATCTTTGAGCAATTGTTCTTTGAGCATCGGCACGACCATGCCCGCAGCTCGTGGATCAACCTTGATGTCCATATTGGAAGTTACTGACCCGCTGTCGGCAATTTCCATGCGTTGCTCAATATCCAGGCAACCTGTTAGAGCAATCGCCACGAATATCAACAGCAGATAACGGCAAGCAGTACGCAACAAGCCCTGTTCCATGGTGATTTCCCTGAGATAAATTTGAAAGGAGAGTTAACTCTGACGCGCGCCGCAGTTACCGCAGAACACTTCATCATCCGCAACAGGCTGATTGCACTTGGAGCAGGATGGTGTTTTAGCCACAGGGTTGGGTTGTTTGAGAACCGGGGTTTGTTGTGCTAACTGGCTGCGCGCATCGGCAGCCTTTTCCTTAAATTCGCTCACCTTGTTACGCATAGCCGCTTCAATTTGCGCTGTTTCTTGGTGGCGAACAAAATTCAGGTAAATGATGCAATTGCCCATGATTAGTGTGAGCACGGGCACCGCAGACGCGACCATGAAAATAATTGCGCCACCAAACCCAGCTGCAACTAGGTATCCGTCACCGCCACCCATTCCCCCGCCCATCATCATTCCGGAAAAAGCGCTAGATAAATGACCTGCACTGCCGGAAGGTAAAATCATCATGGATAGCGGTGTAACCGTGAGCAACCCATACCCCAGAATCCCAAACGCTACAGCAGCGGTCAATCCAACTATCAGCAGCAGTAAAAGCTGAAAAATAATAACAGGCAGCAGATTAGTTCGCGCAAGTGAGAACAGCTTTGCGACGATTTGCATAACGCCGTTGCCATCCCAAATTGCCGGCAAGGAAAGCGGTGCAATCACATTTGCGTAAGCAAAAAATAATGCCCCCATCAACACTACGCTAACCGGGAATACGAATGCGTAAAGCACAGGGCCAATCACTGGAATCTTGCAGGCAAACAAAATAATGGCTAACACAATTAGAACTGCAATCACAGCCAACCCAAACAACAATAGCAATCCAAGCATGCTTGGCAAGGTGACGAGTCCAGCAAATAAAGCCGAGCCGATTGAACGTATCTCATTGCCCTTGGCTTGATCCATCAACAAGATTCCTGTCGCCGACAATCCTGTCAAAAAAATCACTGCTGCTGCCAAGGCTCCAATTATTCCACTGATTGCTGCCAAGTTTGTATTTCCGTTCATGCCTAATTTGGCGGCAAAGAACATGAACATACTCAAAATTATGAAACCTGCTAATCCGCTTAATGCGATAGTTGCGTAAGCACGGTAATTTTTGATTGCTTCAAGTGACTCCAATAGACTGCCCGAACTTTTTAGATGCTGTGCAATTTTGCTCATAAACCACTCCTCAATTATTTGACAACATCACTGATTCACGCTGTAAAGCCGCAGCAATCCACCAAAGCGAGCAGCAGAGTACCCCCCCCCTTACAGTCAAGTCAAGCGAGGCCTTGCCACACAACAAGCCGTCATCGGCACGACTGCGACGAAAGTGACCGAGTGGCTGCACACCACCTGTGTTCGCCGCCGCATTCTGCCCAATATATTATGAAGACGCAAACATAACTTCACCGTAACTTGCCTCGCCATCAAGGAGAGGTACGTGGAACCAGAAGTTGCGTTTGGAATAGTGCTGCGAGAATTGCGCAAACAGCGGGAGCTGTCGCAAGAACTCCTCGCGCATGAATCCGGCTTGGAGCGCAACTATATTTCCCTGCTGGAGCTTGGCCGCAACAGCGCAAGCATCAAAACCCTTTTCAAGCTGACACCGGTTCTGGGCGTATCTGTTTCGGAATTTATGAGGCAAGTGGAAATCATTCTGGCCAGCGCCAAAAAATCTGCGCGCTGAAATTCGGCATAATCAAAATTGTCTGCGATAATCCTGCCTGCACCCTGCTTTGTACTGGATTCCGGCCTACGTCAAGCATAAGCGCTGAAAGGCGCGGACAGCCTGTGCGCCACGCGCGACGGCAAGCTATTTATGAACAAAACCGGCAATCCCGGCATGAGCGCCGCCGGCATGGGCGACGTACTGACCGGCATGATCGCCGCCTTCATCGCGCAGGGAATGGCTGCGGACGATGCGCTGCTGCTGGCGGTGCACCTGCACGGCGCGGCGGGCGACGCGCTGGCACAGCAGCAGGCCACCCTCGGCATGACCGCGACGGAAGTGACCGAGTGGGCGCGCTGGCTGCTGAGCCAATGGGTGGGGGAACGGTGATCCCCCACGAAACCGTTACTATTTCCCCTCTATCTTTCTGATGGCATCCTGGATTTCTGCCTTGCGGCCAGCATCCGCATCTTCGCGGCCGGGGCGCGCCGGGGCATTCAGTGCCTTCTTGAAGTATTCGAGCGCCTTGGCCTTTTCGCCGCGCTCGACCATGAGCTCACCCATGAAGAAGTTCGGGTCGATGCCGTCCGGGTTGATCTTCAGCGCACGCTCGAGATATTCGCGTGCCTTGTCATGGTCGCCGAAAGAGCCGAAGCGCGGCACTTTGTAATACAGGCTGCCGAGCGATGTCAGTGAGGAACCGTTCAGCGCATTTGCGTCGATCTTCTCCGCAGCCAACAGCAAGTCACGCGCAGCCTTTGCCGTGCCGCCGGCCGAGAATATGCTCTGATACTTGGCCAGGGTGCTGGTGATGATCCCTTCCCAGATCAGCGGCTCGGCGCGGCCCGGATTGGCGGTAGTCACCTGATGCGCTTCTTTGACAAGTTTCTCGAATGCGGCTTCCTTGTCTTTTTCGGCTGTCTGGTAGTAGACCTTCGCCCAATCGTGCTGCAATTTCTCGATAGAGGCGTCGAGCGGGGTGGTTTCGGCGAAGGCGGTGTTGGCGGCGAACAGCAGTGCGATTAACCAGGCGTACATCTTCATGGATAGCTCCTTGTAGTAAAAAAATTATTTGTTGATGGGCTTACTTGCTAATGGATTGGGCGTATTTGCGGGCGATGCGGGTGTTTTTCAGCAGGCCGTTGTCGACCAGGCGCGGGAACATGCCGTTCAGCCGCGCGAAGAAAGACTCCGGCTGGCCGATGAAATGTTCCTTGCAGTCGCGCTCGATCGCCAGCACGATCTGTCCGGCGACGTATTCCGGTTCGTCCATATTGGTCTTGGTTTCTTCCAGCATCCGCGTGGTGACGTCGTCGTTCAGCGGCGTCTTGGTGGCGCGCGGCGAGACGTAAGTGACGCCGATCTGGCTGTCGACCAGTTCGCGGCGCAGCGCCTCGGAGAAGCCGCGCATCGCGAATTTGCTCGCGCAGTAGGTCGCGAAATGCGGGAAGCCGATCGAGCCGAAGGTCGAACCGATATTCACGATGCGCCCGCTGCCCTGTTTCAGCAGGTGCGGCAGCACGGTGCGCACCAGCAGCATCGGCGCGATGACGTTGACGCCGATCACCTGCTCGATGCGCTTCGGGTCTTGGCGTTCGAACAGCGTGAAGTCCATGATGCCGGCGTTGTTGATGAGCATGTCCACACCGCCGAGTGCTTGCAATGCCGAGGCTACCGCCTGCTCCGGCGCACCTTCGGCGGACAGGTCGAGCGCGATGGGCGCTGCAAAGCCGCCGCGTTGTTTGATTTCGGCGCAGATTTCCTGCACGCGCGGCGCGTTGCGTTCGACCAAGGCCAGCCGCGCGCCCTTTTCGGCGAGCAGCAACGCCACGCGATAACCGATGCCGCCGGCCGCGCCGGTTAGGATAATACGTTTACCCGATAAATTCATGCAGTGCCTCCCAGTGTTGAAACAAACCCGGATTGTTCATCCCAGAAAATCTACTATCGTAACCAAAACCCCTCCAGCTCCCCCTTGTCAGGGGGAGAGTAAAGCTCACTCCTCCCCTGATAAGGGGAGGTTGGGAGGGGTTAGGGTTAAACAGAAAATCCGCTAACCAATTTGCCATCTGATCTTTCCTCATACAGTTGTTCGATGGGCAGCTGATAAAGCTGCCAGATCGCTTCGCGTTTCAACCGGCCATTCGCGGTCAGTTGCCCGTTTTGCGGCAGGAATGGGGTCTGCGCGGGCAGCCAGTATTTTATCCGCGCATAGTCCGGCAGCACATGGTTCGCTTCCGCGATCGCCTGATTCACCGCGTCGATTGCTTCGGGCGTGTTGCCGCGCAGCACGATCACCGCCACGTTCCACGGGCGCGCTTCGCCGAATACCGCCGCCTGAGCGATGGCCGGATGCAGGGTCAGTTCGCTCTCCACCCATTCCGGCGACACGTTGCGCCCGAATGAGGTGATGAAAATATTCTTCTTGCGCCCGGTGAGATGCAGGAAACCCTGCTCGTCGAGATGCCCGATGTCGCCGGTCGGCCAGAATTTGGTTGAAGCGCATTCGCCGGGTTGCAGCGGCGCATCGCCGGTATAACCGAGCAGCGTCGCGCCCGCCACGAGGATCTCGCCGTCCCCGGCAAATTTCACTTGCGCGTGCGCCAGCGGTTTGCCGACGCTGCCCAAACAGCGTTCTGCTTCGGTGTTGAGCGCAACCACTGAGGCGCATTCGGACAGGCCGTAGCCCTCGAACACCGGGAGGCCGAGCGCCTGTGCGCGTTGCAGCAGGCGTTCCGCGACGGGCGCGCCGCCCACCGCGACGAAGCGCAACTGTTGCGGCGCGGGATGCCCGGCTTCGATGGCGGCGACCAGCGCGTGCAGTAGTTGCGGCGTCAGGATGGTGGTCGTGGCGCGGCATTCGATCAACGCGGCCAGCATTTTTTTGATGTCCAGCCCGGTCGAGCCGCTCAGGCCGACTTCGGCGAGCGGCAACAGATGGCAGCTTGCTCCGGCCAACAGCGGCACATACACGCCGGCGAGGTTCTCCAGCAGGGTGGACAGCGGCAGCACGCTGACATGCCGGTCGTCTGCCTTGCCGCATGTGGCGGCCAGCAGGGAAGTTGCGACCTGTTGCAGCGCATCGGCATTCAGGCACACGCCCTTTGGGTTTCCGGTGGTGCCGGAGGTGTAGGTGACTTTGATTGTTCCTGCGGGCAATGCCTTGGCGGCGATGTTGTGCAGGCGAAGTTCGCTGAAAGTCTGCTTGTCGAAAGTGTGCGTCAATATCGCATCGGTTTCGATTCCCGCTGCCGCAAGGATTTTCTGATACTGCACTGGCTGGTCGGTAAAGATGCAATCGATTCCGGCATCGCGGATGCTGTGAATGATTTGCTCCGCCGAGAAGAAGAACGGCAACGGGATGGCCGGCTTGCCGGCATGCAATCCGGCCAGGTCAAGGACGGCCCAGAGCGGCGAGTTATCGAGCGCCAGCGCGATTGCTCTGGCGGGAGCCGCGCGCAGTTGCGCGCTGAACCGCTCGATTGCGGCGGCGAGTTCCCAGTAGGTGAGCATGTGCTGCTTGCCGGACAGGGCAGGGGAGCAGGGCTGTTCCTTGCTCCATTGGTTGATGGCATCGATGACGGACAGGTTCATGCTGTGTCAGGTATCACGCACAGGTTTGGCAGCGCATGCCGTTTATGGATTCCGGCGTGCAGCTTCCAGGCATTCGCGGCCGGCTGTGCCGCTCGCTGCGCCGCACTGCCATGATCTGCGGCCTCTGTGCGTAGTAGCTGCCCCACTCAGCCTGCTCTTCCGGGGAAAGCCGGCTCTTGTCCGCGTCGCCAAGCATGACCGGGTTCAGCCCCATCTTGATGAACGCGTTGCGCACCACGGGTATGGCGGTGAATACCGCCCATTGCTTGGAGGTGGCATGGAGTTGATCAACGATCGCGGTAATCAGGTAGCGTGCCGTACCTGGTTCCGTCACCGAAAGATTTCCGACCTCGACGACATCGCTGCGCCTGACCGGCAAGCCGGTGTGCTCCGAAATGGCGGCTTCGACAGGCTTGTCCAGATAAACCTCCAGAAACAGCGGCTCAAGCGCGGCGCTGCGAAAGCCGCAAGCCGCGATCAGTTTATTGTCCCGATCGCGCAGGCTCATCAGGCATGGTTTGAAGCGCCTGATTTCCGCGCCATACGCCCGGTGAAAAGCATCGCTGATGAATTGTTCCACCTCGGCACGGTCGGCCGCATCGGGTTGGGAAAAATGCACGTTGAATGGGCGTTCAGGCAGGCCAATGGCGGGATTGGAAATGACAGTATTCATCGATTTTCAGGAAGCTGGTTGATCTGATTAAATGAAACGGGTTGATTATTGCGTCTTTGACGCCACTCACCTTATGGGTGGGCCACCTGTAGGAGCGCGCCCTGCACGCGAACTGTCCGGTCGCGCGCAGGGCGCGCTCCTACCCGAATGAAAAATAGTTCAGCGTTCATGGCAGCGCAGCGGATCATGCAGCCTTCAGTTTCGTACGCGCATACGAGATGCCGGCTTTTACCAGCTCTTTCGCGTTATAGCGGCCAAGCATATTGCAGCCGTTGCACAGCTCCGGGATCAGCGCCATGCCTTCGCGCCTGGTCAACACTTCGCGGATACCCATATCCGCCACATGGCCGATGGGGTGTTGATGACCGACATCGTTGTAGCAATACAGGTAGTCGCCGCTCGCCGAAATGAAAATGTCGATGTTGCGCGGCACGCATTTGAAACGATTGCTGCGCCATTGCTGAAAAACATCCCGGACACTGGGAATGAAATCCAATTCCTGCGAGTGCAAATGGTGCTTTCGGATTATTTGCCGCAATTTCTCAGTGCCCAGTTCGTGCGCCTGCAGACTGCCGCCACGGTTGTACAAGGTTGGCGACATGGTTAAAACTTCCACGCCCTGCGCGCGCAGCCAGGCGATGGTATCCGGCAGCGAAGGCAGGCATTCCGGCATCGGCGTGAGGCTGATGGCCAGCTTTGTTTTCTTGAAGAGCTGCTGCGCCATCCTGATATTTTCCATCACACGCGCCTGATCGAGATTGACATGCACCCGTTGGTACACGTCGGGGTCGATGCTGGAAAAAGAAACAATCAGCAGGTCGATCGCGCCGTCCAGATGCCGGATGCGTTCGGCGTCGAGTTGGTGGCCGTTGCTCACCATGTCAAAGCGGATCGGGTGGCCGCGCATATCGTCCACGAGTTCGAAGAATTTGCTGTGCGTGGTGGGTTCGCCGTAGCCTGCGATGACGGCGCGGAACACGTTTTCCGGGGTCAGGCGATCCAGCACCTGCCGCCAGGTCGCCTCCTTCATCAGCATCGGATTTTCAATCAGGTCTCGCGGGCACATCGGGCAAAGCGCATTGCATTTACTGGTCCACTCGACGTTGACGGCGATGCGGTAGGAACTCATTTCACGGCACCGGGAAGAGATTCGGCCGGAACCAGGCGGGGGATATAAGCCGAACAGCTTGGCGCGACCAGTTCGACATCCACAACCACGACGCATTCCGCCTGCGGAAACGCCTCCATCATGGTCGCGTTTTCATGGATGGATGCCTTTCCGTTCACGCGCAGGCGCGCGCCATCGGTAAAATCGATGAACAACATGCTGATGTATGGATTAAGCAGGATGTTGCCGAGGCTCATGTAGGCGCCGTTGCCTTTTACGCGCGCCTCGAAATGCGGGAACGCCAGGCGGTTCGGCGTCAGCACCTTGACCAGGCCGGGCCCGCCGCCCTTGAACGAGCAGTCACAGCGGCCGTCGGGAGCGCTGGTGGCGAGAAAAAAGAACGGCGCCGCCTCGATACGGGCGTGGATCTGCTCCGGGATGTTGTCCCAGATAAGCTGGCCGATGCGCGCCTCGGTCCACAACTCCGGGTTGCCCCAGCGTTGCTGCGCGTCAAGTTCGCCGGCGTGAAAAGGCGATGAAGTCATGATGGAAATTCCGGCTGAATGTTCTTGAAAAATGTCGTTCCGGCAAAGTCCGGTTGCCTGGAAAAAAACCGTTGTGTTTCCGTAAATCTCAAAATCTTTCGGTATCGTAATAAGATCATTTTATCTGAAGCTTGGCATGGTCATACGGCAAGGGCGCAGCTTTTTACTTGTACCGGTAATTTGAATCTCATAACCTTAAGGCGGCCTTAAAACATGCAGGAATTTCCCGGTTTTTTGGCAAAACGGGCAAAATAAATTCCGGCGCAGATCCATGCGCGTGATGCCACGGCCAGTACCGTGTCGCACCGCCGCAGATGCCCGTCCATATTCAGAGTCCTTAGATGATGGGGTGCGATTCAAACTAATGTGGAACTTATGCTGCTGCAAAGGATCTGCTTACGAAGTTCTCTGCTCTCCAGATACTTCCACATCAGTTTGAATCGCAGACCCCTTAGATGATGCGATGTTGACAGCCTGCAACCATGACTCTACATTGCCTACCCTTCTTGGCATCACAGAAATCAATATGAAACACAGCATTCTGTTACTCCTCCTCGTAACCGTATTGGCCGGGTGCAACAAGGAAGCCGCTCCAGAAGCCAAAACCGAGCACCCCGCTTTGACCCTGGTGGCAGGCTCTGCCGCCACCGCTGGCAGCAACATCTATAGCGGCG
>Ga0209211_10007411_pt1 | contig 15404 bp, 16 predicted proteins | sample RifGroA2_FD_183992 | JGI IMG/M metagenome (GOLD analysis project Ga0209211, IMG submission 183992) | Groundwater microbial communities from Rifle, Colorado, USA - Groundwater A2 (SPAdes) (version 2) | ecosystem: Environmental > Aquatic > Deep subsurface > Groundwater | place: Rifle, Colorado... | reverse complement strand
GGGGATAAGGAGTACAACCTCTTAACAGAAGAAACGCGTCAATGTGCATAAACTTCAAGTCAGTATAGGGAGATAATTATCTGCTGCTCGCAATGGTCTTTGCTTCTGGTTTTTCAGATGCCCCACTTCGTCAGCAGACGGATTTGCCAGCAGGCAAAAGCTTGCTGTGGGGAGGTTCACCTTCAGGAGACCTGGAACGAACATCACACTTCTGAACTTTACTAATGCAAGTTATTCTTTTGCTGCTGATGAATTGAAGAACAGGACGTATGACTTGGAGATTGGAGTGGGAACACATGTATTAGTGTTACGAAGTCTGAACTTGACTACAACATACATTCCTGTAAATGTGGATAATTTGAGTGTGACTATTAAAAAACATTACGAACTATAATGGTTTACGGTTTCATCCAGGCTATTTCGTAATAAGAGACATCGTTTTCATCATCAACAATACCGAGAAGCAAATACTTCTTTGCTGCATGAGCTACACGGTTTTTTGCGGTAAAGTCGTGCCAGTCTAACTGTTCGTGTTCGCGTGCAGTGGATAGAACCCAACGCGCATGATCTTCTCCTGGTTTGACACCCTTTTCATAGACTCTAAATTCAGCGCCAAACTTAAGTGCAGTTTTAACAATGTACCCTTTTTTTCTAAGGTCTGCGTATACTGCAAGTTTCGTAGCAATTCTTTTGTCATTTTTTCTGAGAAGTGTCAAGAGTTTATCTTCTGGGAGCTTTTTTGTTCCTCTGTATACAATAAGCTTTCCTTCTTGCGCGAGAAATAATGCTTCAATTGGCGCGTATATAATCGCCAAGCCTTTTTTATCGCCGAACACAGATTTATCATATAATTCAAATGCTTCTGACGAAGCAGAGCGGATACTATCTGGGAAGTAGAGCGCATTAATCATTTTATTAATAAACTCATGTGCTATTTAAACGCTTTTGTGGAAGTGATAATTTATAAATCATATTAGCATATTCTTTTTATGAGTATTGGTCTTTTGTTCAACCAGACATGGCGCGCGTATCGTGCTAACGCTGCGGTTAGCGCTAAGATTATGTTTATTTACTATTTTATCCCCTTTGCTCTTTTTATGAGTCTTATTTTGTTTGTTTCTTACTGGATTGGTCTTTTGCCTGTATTCAACGATTTTAGTACTTCACTTGCAAACGTGTCAAATATTGACGAGTTAGGATTGCCCGCAGATGCTGTCCGCATTGCACAAGCACAATCTGTAGCACAACGCCTGCTTATCAGCGCTATTCCTGTTTTTATAGTGGGTGTTTTCTTTGGGCTTGCTTTTCTTTTTATATCTTTCTTTGGGCTTGCTGCTTTGATTGGATGTGCAAGTCGCGTTTCTGTAATTAGCTATTCTAATGCTGTCAAAGTAGGAAAAGAAATTTATTGGTCATTGATGGGGTGCTTTGCGCTTCTTATGTTAATGGCATTTGCACTTGAGGCTTCTCTTTTTATCTTTATCTTTTTAAGTGCTGTTATTGGCAGTTTGTTTGGAAGCATTGGTGGTATTTTATTCTTTCTTGGAAGCTTTGTGATTGGAGGATTGGCGTGTTTGGCTTTTTTCGGAAGATTGATGCTCGCACCATATGCTTTAGTTATTGAGCGTTCAGGAGTTATGGTTTCATTAAAGAAGAGTTGGACAATAACGCGCGGTAGAACGTGGGTCATATTTGGATTTATTGTACTTATGATGATTCTACTCATAATCTGCATGTTGATCTTGATGCTTGTCTTATACATTTTAAGCTTATCTCTTGCATTATCTAGCTCTGATTTTGAGATGGGAATGATTAGTGAGAGAGTTTTGGTTTTTGAGGTTGTATCGCAGACAGTCATTCAACTCGTGCTTGCTCTTTTCATAACTCCTTTTGTTGTTTACTTCTTCAAGCAAGTTTATCTATCTTGGGATAAACCTCGAGATACTAAAGGTAAGCGTATGTTTAAATAACCATTTTTCATTAATTATCTATGGTCGAGTATACTGAATTTGAGGACGTCCGTGCAACTGAGACGACAGAAATTGGACCCGATGGTGAGCAACCTGCTCGTGTACGTATGCCTCGTTCTGGAGAATTTATAGGAGTGGTTGTACAGTTATTAGGGGCTAATCGCATGGAAGTAAAGTGCTCTGATGGAAAAACGCGTAACGCGCGTGTACCTGGCAGGTTTAAGCGTAGTATGTGGTTACGTAGAGGAAATGCAGTTATGGTACAGCCTTGGCCAGATGATAACTCTAAGGCAGACATTGTTTTTCATTATTCGCCTTCAGCATTTAATCAACTTAAAAAGAAAGGAATACTTGAATTTATGAAGAATGAGTTTTAATGAAAACTTTAAAATTTAGAGAGAAATTGAGCAAACTTATTCTTTCTGGAAAGAAGACGACTACTTGGCGACTATTCGATGATAAAGATTTGTAGAAAGGAGATGTTGTCTCATTTGTTGTCTCGGAGACAAAGAAAGAGTTCGCACAGGCGCAGCTTATGGATGTGAAGAAGATGACTCTCGGAGAATCTTGGGAAACTGGAATAGAGGGTCATGAAAAATATTCTTCTCCAGAAGAAATGTATCTGGAATTCTCTACTTATTATAAGGAATTGGTGAATGCTTCTACACCTGTTAAAGTCATTCGTTTTTTACTTGTGAAAAAAGTTTAAATACTCCTATTCATAATAAAAAGGATGAATAAGATGTTATTGTCTTTGCTTTCTGTTGAATTGCTCCTCTTATAAAAGAGGAAACTTTAAATTTGAGTGTTTTCTTACCACACCATGCCCCTTAAAAATAAAAAAAATCCAAAAACATCGGAAATACAAAAAGAGTCGGAGAAAGGAGAGATTAGTTTTGCCGAGATAGAGAAGAAATGGCAGAAGAGATGGGAGGAAGAGAAGGTTTTTGAAGCTAGGGAAGAGAAAGGGAAGAAGAAATATTATGTTTTGGAAATGTTCCCTTATCCAAGTGCAAGTTATTTACATATGGGGCATGTCAAGTGTTATTCTATTGGAGATATTATTGCGCGTTATAAGCGTATGCGTGGCTTCAATGTGTTGTATCCTATGGGATTTGATGCATTTGGATTGCCTGCTGAAAATGCAGCGATAAAAGAAAAAACGCATCCAAAAAAATATACTGAAGATGCTATTGCAAATATTAAGAGACTTATGAAGTTTCTTGGATTAAGTTATGACTGGGAAAGAGAATTTGCTACATGCGACCCAGAGTATTATCGGTGGAATCAATGGCTTTTTTTGAGGATGTTAGAAAAAGGAATTGCGTATCGTAAGAAAGCACCTGTTAATTGGTGTCATTCATGTAAGACTGTGTTGGCTAATGAAGAAGTTATAGATGGAAAATGCTGGAGATGTGAAAGTGAAGTGTCTTTAGAGCAGAAAGAGCAATGGTTCTTGAAAATCACAGATTATGCAGATGAATTGCTTTCAGGATTAGACAAAATTGAATGGCCTGAAAAAGTCAAAGAAATGCAAAAAAATTGGATTGGAAAAAGTAAGGGCACACTCGCAAGATTTATGCTTAAAGGAAGCAAAGAATATCTTGATATTTTTACTACCCGCATCGACACTATTTTTAGTGTTACATTTTTAGTTATGGCTCCAGATCATCCTAAAGTCAAAGAATTTGTTCAGGGAACTAAATATGACGAGCAGTACAAAAAGTTTATGAAACAACGAACCGCTTCACAGAAACTTGAGGCAGATAAAGAAAAGGAAGGATTTTTTACTGGGCATTATGTTATCAATCCTGCAACAGGAAAAGATATTCCAGTTTGGGTTGCCAATTTTGTTTTAAGTGATTATGGTACTGGTGTTGTTATGGCAGATGCACATGACCAGAGAGATTATGATTTTGCCCAGAAATACAATATTCCCTTGGTTCAGGTTCTAAAGCCGAAAACTGGAGAATGGAAAGAGAATAGAGCATTTGAAGGGTATGGGGTTTTGTATAATTCTGAGCAATTTAATGGATTAACAAGTGAAGAAGCTATACCTAAGATTCAAGAATGGCTTGCAACAAAAAAACTTGCTACAACAACGACTACCTATAAACTTCGCGATTGGCTCATTTCACGACAACGTTATTGGGGTACACCCATTCCCGTAGTTTATTGCGATAGTTGTGGCGTTGTGCCTGTTTCTGATGCAGAACTACCTGTAAGACTTCCTGAACATGTAGAATTTACTGGTAAAGGCAATCCTTTGTTGACAAGCAAGGAGTTCTTGGAGGTCAAATGTCCTAAATGTGAGAAAAAAGCAAGAAGAGAGACAGATACGATGGCCACTTTTTTTGATTCTAGTTGGTACTTTCTTCGCTATTGCGATCCTCAGAATTCCAAGTTAATTTTTGATTCTAAAAAAATCGCCTTTTGGATGCCTGTTGATCAATATATCGGAGGTATTGAGCATGCCGTTTTACATTTGCTTTATGCGCGCTTTTTTACTAAGTTTTTGCGTGACTTGAAGTTGCTTAATTTTGATGAACCATTCTTGCGTTTGTTTAATCAAGGTATTGTGCATAAAGAAGGAAAGAGAATGAGCAAGAGTCATGGAAATACGGTTACTGCTGAAGAAATTTCTGCAAAGTATGGAATTGATACTGCGCGTTTATTCTTATCGTTTGTCGCAAGTCCTGAAAAAGATTTAGAGTGGGACAATCATGGTATTGAGGGAGCTTATAAAGCAGTCAAGAGATTTATACAGCTTTTTGAGAAAGTTGGAGGTTCTACTGATTCCTTTATGGAGCATAAGCTGCATTCCACTTTAAAAGATCTTGAAGAAAGTTATGAAAAGTTCGAGTTTAATAAAGGAGTAATTTCTTTTATGAGTTTTGTTAATTGGCTTTCTGAAAAAGATAAAGTTCCCATGACTGTTCTTGAGAAGATGATTCTTGCAATATTTCCTGTTATGCCTCATATAGCTGAGGAACTTTGGGAAAGGCTTGGAAATAAAGAGATTGTTGTGAAACAATCTTGGTCTGGATTTGATGAAAGTAAAATTGATGAGAAATTGGAAGAAGCAGAGAAAGCAGTTGACAAAAGTGTTTCAGATATTATGAATGTGCTGAAACTGGTAAAGGAAAAGCAGGGAAAGGAAGGAGAGAAAGTTTATCTTTATGTGCTACCTCAAGAGAAAGAATCGTATGACTCTGTAATTTTATCAAGAAGAGTTGGAAAAGAGGTGATTGTTTATGCAGTCAATGATAAGCAAAAATATGATCCTCAAGGAAAAGCAGGAAAAGCAAAGCCTAGGAAGCCGGGGATTTATGTTGTTTAGTTTCTATTTCTAGATGTAGGATAAGAATATAAATGACTTTGAAACACCAAGAACCTCCGGTTCTTGGATGCGCTCAAGAATCAGCAGATTCCTGACGAGCCCCTAAAGTCCTCTATCGATAAATTCGCGACATTACAAAAATAGCCTTTTTTACTAAAAAAATATCAGTCGGAACTTTTAAATAACGTTTTTCTTTGCTATCACCATGTCCCCTTAGCTCAGCAGGTAGAGCACGTGACTGTTAATCATGGGGTCGGAGGTTCGAGTCCTCCAGGGGACGTATAGATTTCTACGGCGGTGTCAAGGACGAAGTCCTTGAGCACTATCGAGAATCTCGGAAGATGAGAGGATTTTCGAAGTCACAAAATCACAACAAGCCTCGGCTCATCAAGAATCTACTGATTCTTGACTGTCATCAAGGATAAGCATATCCTTGAGGTTCAAGCCGAGGTTAAAAACCCGAAGGGTTTTGTGACTTTATAGTATATAAAATATACGATTGTTAGCGCGCAATTGGATACGCAATCTTTGTGGCTGCATGTCTCATACTATTTGCGCGTAGAACGCGCCTGCGCGCTAACTTGGTTTTAGGAAGACAAAAAAAGTCAGGACAACGCAAAAAATCACAAGAAGAATAATCCAAATCGCTCTCTTCCTTCTTCTTTCTAGTCTTTTCCTCTCTTTAGCTTCTCTGTAACCTTGCTCAAGCAAAGCCTTCCTTTCATCATCAAGTTTTCTGACTCCACCTTCATGACGGAACTGCATTACTCCCCCAGTATAAACATTTTCTGCCACAAGCTATTAATACACAAATACCTTATAAAACTTATGAAACGTCAAAAGAAAGTGCTTCTAGGTATGTCTGGAGGCGTTGATTCAAGTGTAGCGGCCCTGCTTCTTCAGAAACAAGGCTATGGAGTAATAGGGGCGTTCATAAAAAGTTTTTCAGATACAAAAAACAAACTAACAGGAGAATGTGCTTGGATTGAAGAGTTAAAAAGTGCGCAGAAAATAGCTGTGATGCTGGATATTAAACTCATTACTCTAGACTATGAAAAAGAATATAAAAAAAACGTAATAAACCCCTTATTTGCAGGCTATAAAAAAGGTCTGACTCCAAATCCAGACATACTATGCAACACAATAATCAAATTCCCGTTCCTCTGGAAAACAGCGAAGGAGAATGGAGCTCAATACATAGCAACCGGTCACTATGTATGTATAAAAAGAAAATCTTTCGGCTTTCAGCTTTGGCAAGGAAGAGATAAGAAGAAAGACCAGTCATATTTTCTCGCAGATCTTAAACAAAAAGACTTAAGACATACATTATTTCCGTTAGGTTCATTAACAAAAGAAAGAGTGCGCATGATTGCCAAAGAAAACAAATTTCCTAACTGGAACAAAGAAGGCACCAGAGGCATTTGCTTTGTGGGCAAACAAAACATGCAAAAGTTCCTAAAACAACGTATCACAGAAAAACAAGGAATCGTTAGAGACCCTGAAAGAAAGATCATTGGCACGCACAAAGGTATCTTCTTTTATACAATCGGTCAAAAAGCCGGAGAAAATATCGGAATAGTCATCAAAAAACCAAAAGGTATGGAAAGCCTTCGCTTTTACATAGTCTCGAAAAAAATAAAGAAAAATGAGATCATTGTCGCTCCTGAAAATCACCCTGCGATGCTCACAAAAATAATTGTACTATCTAAATTCCACAAAATAAATAAGAAAGAAAAAATACCTTCAGAACTTAAAGCACGAATTCGTCATCTCGGTCAACTCAATGCGGGTACTTTAATTAAACACAATTTAAAGTATAATTTTATATTCACAAAACCGCAGGAAGCGGTCGCTCCCGGGCAAAAACTAGTATTGTATCATAGAACGCAGCTTATAGCAAGCGGCGAGATTACCTAATGACTATACAACTTTAGGTATTCCCTGTCCCATCTGCCTGCCGTTCAACAAACCCGCATTTTTTGCACTTATACAAATAAATATCAGATTCATCGCTGTAAGACGCATTAATTTGTGTGGGCTCGCATTCCCCATGCCCGCATTTTTTGCACTTATTTGGGAATCCAGAGCTTTCTATAGGCACAGCTATTCCTGTTCCAACTTCTTCATGTGAGCTTATTTTCTCTCCTGCTTTTAGTCCCTGATGAATTTGATTAGTATGTCCACAAGTACATACTACCTCATACACTCTATCATGATGTTCGTATGCAGTTAACATTCGCCCGCATTTCTTACAATAAAAACTCTCACTCATCAATCATCATCAAAGAATGAGTATTTAAGTTTTCCCGTCGGAAGAAGAAGGATTTAAATACTTATAAATCCTAAATTCTATAATACTCACCTAAGAGAGATTACGAAATCTCAATGCGTATCTTCAATCAATACATTTCTTTATCAAAAAAAATGGAGTCGCTCAGAGAAATAACCTTAAATATCCACAATCCCTCTCCAAGTCATGGATTTTGATTCTCTTCTAGCCAAGCGTCACTCAGTTCGCGCGTATAAGAGCAAAGCGGTCGGATGGAGAGATGTTGTAGAAGCGGTCGATGCTGCTCGTATGATTTCTTACGCAGGCAACAATAACAATCTCAAGATTCTTGTTACTTTTGACCCTGAAAAAATAGTAAAAGTTGCAGAATACGCAGAACAACTCTGGATTAATGAAGCAAGTATGGTCGCAATAGTATGCTCTGATGAAGCACAGCTTGAAAAAGCGTATGGTGAACGTGGTAGAATCTACTCGCGACAGCAAGCAGGCGCAGCAATTCAGACTTTCCTCTTGAAACTCACTAATGATGGAATTGGTGCATGTTGGGTCGGAGCATTTGAAGACAAAAAAATCCGTCGTTTATTCGAAATACCTGAGAACATCCAAGTCGAAGCCCTAATCCCGATAGGTTACGAAAAAGCAAAGCCAGTTGCTCCAAAATACAAACGTGCTCTAAAAGGTTTCATGTACTGGGAAAAATGGAGCCAGAAAGAGATTCCAAGCTTCTTTAAGGAGCCTCCGATACATGCTGAAAGAAGATAAGAATTAAGGTGCAACTCTTTTCAAGCCTTTTACCCGGTCAAAATCAGGATTATCAGAGAAAATTTCTTTGCAACCATTAAGGATTGCCGTAGCTGCATGAATGGCATCTCGCGGATTTAAATGATACAACTCAGTCATCATCTGAGCCTTAGTAATTACCTCCCCATCAACTTCTATAAAAAGTAAAGAAGGAATCTCTAAAAACTTTCTGCTTTCTTCAAGAGCCCTCTCTCTTCCAATCTCTCTTTTGAGCGCGTATAATACTTCATCCCATGTCAAAAGAGAGGTACATGCTTCCATTTTACCAGTAATCACTTTATTTATAATAGACAAACAAGACTCTGATTGTTGAGATTCTCCTGTAATAAGATACATAAAGATATTAGCATCAAGGTAAATCATAACTTTCTTCTTCATACCTCTTAATGTCTTTGAGTGTCATACTTTTTCCTTTCTTTCTATATTTAAGAAAACTTTTGAGCCATTCTTCAGGATTTTGTTGTTTACGAATAATAATTTCTCCATCGCACACACTTAATGCTATCTTATCTAGATCCTTAATTTTCAGTCGGAATACCTTACCCTCCAGATCCTATAGGTCCAGTAGAAAAAATATTTTTAAGACTCTATGACTCTAAAAATTATCAACGATTCAAAAAAATCAAATGGAAAAGAGAAGGGATGTAAAAAAGAAAAAAGAGGGCGTTTCCACCCCCCTTAAGAGAAAAAAATAAAAATAAAAAGTTGTAATAAAGCTAAGCTTTATCTAAAGACTTCAATGCCTAAATCAGACATCTCAGACTTAATATGCTGCTCCTCGCGCCGTGAATGTCTACCCATCACATACGGAGACTTAACTCCTGTCATGATAGTAATGACGCGCACTTTGTTAGCAAACTCTTTGTTGACTCTAGCGCCGATAATGACTTGAGCGTCCTGGCTGATGTTCTCAGTAACGAGCTCACCAACACCGGCGAATTCCTCAAGCTTGAAGTCTGGTCCACAGGTAATGTGAATCAGAGCTCCTGTTGCACCTTTGTAATCAACATCGAGCAAAGGATGCGTCAACGCCTGTCTTACTGCTTCATCAACTCTGGCTATCGTATCACTCTCACCAACACCAATAACTGCCACTTCACCGTTCTTCATGATCGCTGAAACGTCTGCATAGTCTAAGTTGATCAATGAGGGCAAGGTAATAGTTTCCACTATGCCTTTAATCATTGTACTGACCAGCTCGTTTGCGACCGCGAAAGCCTGCTCCATGGGCAAGTTACCAGCAATGTCAACAAGACGGTTATTATCAATGATAATTGCCGTGTCAACAACTTCAGTGAGTTCCTGTAATCCGAACTCAGCTTTTTCATGCCTGGCTTTTTCACAGTCAAACGGCATCGTAACCACCGCAATGACTACTGCGCCTGATTCTTTTGCCAATTGCCCGACAACAGGTGCCGAGCCAGTGCCAGTACCACCACCTAAACCAGTCAAGACGAAGACCATATCAGCACCACTTACTGATTTCTTAAGCTCAGAAAGTGATTCTTTTGCAGCTTCTCGCCCTTTTTGGGGAAAACCTCCACAACCAAGACCACGAGTCAGTTCCTTTCCAATCAGAATCTTCTCATCAGCCTTAGTAATGCTCAAGTGTAAAGCGTCTGTGTTGATACCATATATCGTTGCACCACTTATGCCTTTGTTGAAAAGCCAAGTAATTGCGTTGCATCCCCCGCCACCACAGCCAACGACCTTGATGTTTGCCTTTCCTGCCCGCAATTCATCAAAGTTAATGCTATGTGTAGCAGCATTCTGTATTGCCTCTTTTGCAAAATCGAGTACCATGTATTATACCTCCTTTCACCTTATTGAAAAGACAAAAACATTATGAGTATTTATATTTGACTATGCTAGAAAATACAAGAACGAAACGCTAAAACAAACAGTTGACACAAAAAATATTCAAAATTTTCTCACTCTTTCCAAGAACTCAGATAAATAACGAAGAGAAAAACTGCATCCCGAAGCAGCCTTATGCCCTCCCACTTCCCAATTCCTTTGCAAAGAGAGAAACATCAACGCTTTTTTTGCGTACTCAGAGCTATAATTTCTCCAGAATTTCCGCATGAACATTCACAGCCTCGCACAATTTTACAAATTGTTCTGCATCCTCTCTGGTACCTACCACTCCAGAGCCATAATGCATCGGTATTGCATAATCAGGGCTCAAAAGTGAAGCGACTTCTGTCGCCTCCTCAGCATTCATAGTATATCTTCCAGATACTGGAAGAAGAACGATAAAAGTGTTCCCATGCTTCCCATAACCTGTTAGTTTTTCCATCTCAGGAATCTTATCACTGTCCCCTGCATGATAGACAATTACTCCTTCAAACTTTAGTAGATACCCGAGCCATCCTTCTGATTTAGGATGAAAGTCTTTTTTGACATTATATGCAGGAAAAGCTTCAACCTTAACATTGCCGAACGTAAGTTCATCACCAATTTCTATAATTTGCATGTTTGCTCCTTCAACGTGCGCGATTTTACTTTGTGCATCAGCAGACACAACTATAGAAGTACCTGGACGGGCAAGACGCATAATATCCTTGATGCTGCAATGGTCATAATGACTATGAGTAATCAAGATTAAATCAACAGGAGACACACTCTCGGCAATCATATATGGATCTATAGCAATCCGCTTGCCACTCTCATTAATGATTAAAAATCCAGAATGACCTAAAAAATCGATACTCACTCCATTCACATTCATGAAGAAAGCAACGCGGCGAAGCTTATAAGATTAACGGTGGAAGACAGTAGATGAGCTCATTTTACTTGGAAAAGCTCATCTACTGGTTGCCACGAAAGTGTTTTAAATTATAGTTTATTCATTATATTATGGGAATAACGATTGGTATTATTGCCATTAAGGGGGGAGTTGGTAAAACTACTATTGCAACATCACTTGCAGTAGATTTAGCACAACGTTTCAATAAAAAAGTTCTATTGATAGATGCAAATTATTCTGCGCCCAATGTAGGGTTGCATATGAACATTGTGACTCCGGAAAAGACAATCCATGATGTTTTAGCTGGTAGAGCACGATTGACTCATGCTATTCATCAGGCATATGGGATTGATGTTGTTCCAGGGAGTTATTCTTATAAGCGTGAGATTCGCCCGTTGTTATTGCGCGATAAGATTTCTTCGATAAAAAAACAATATGATTTTATTTTGATTGACGGCTCACCGAGTTTACATGATGAAGTGCTTTCTACTATGCTCGCTTCTGACATGCTATTTGTTGTAAGCACTGCAGATTATCCGACTTTAAGTTGTTCACTCAGCGCCACACATCTTGCAAGACAACGAGGAAAACCAATTGCAGGCATTATATTGAACAAGTTGAGAAATCCTGCTTATGAATTGTCTTTAGAGGATATTGAGCATGCAACCGACATTCCTGTTATTGCTCGCATTCCTGACGAAGAGCATCATGTGCGCTCACTTTGTCTTCGCATTCCTTCAGTTAAATATAGAAAAAACTCTGCCTTTGCTCGAGAGATTGGAGCCTTGAGTTCTGTTTTGACACATGAGCCTGAACGAGTGCCTATTTTTAACAAGCTGTTCCCTGCTCTAATGCGCAAAGAAATTGTCAATAGACAGCTTCTCAAAGAACAGCTTTATACAAGCACTCTTCCTGCTTTTTCTGCAAAGAAAATTGAAACAGTTGAGCCCGAGTTGGTCATTGAAGAAGTTACGCAGCAGAAGAAGTGAGAAGTGTTAGGAGATTGTGCGCGATATGAACGAAGCAAAGAAATTGCTTCTAACACATGGCTCAGGGGAGAATTGAACTCCCGACCCCGGCCTTTCGCAAACATGCAATCTGTTGAGATACTACACACTGCTAGTTTATGAGAGCCGTGCTCTAACCGACTGAGCTACTGAGCCTTCAATTTATAGAGAACTGCGTAACTTATAACTCTTTTTGTACGCAGTTCTCTAATACATCACTGCCAAAAAGCGTGCTATAAACCATGCAGTGATGTATAATAATTTCAGAAGGTTTTTAAGTGTGTTGGAAAGCTTAATAAGGAAGGAATTCTTTGGTATGATATGGTTGTGGAAGATGTTGCTTCTGGTGCAGGCGAGATTCTTAGCATTCTTGGAGGCTTGGCACTATGGTTGCAGACGCTCGGAGTTATTGTTATTGCATGGATTATCTTTCAAATAATTGCGTTGCACATCAACCGTCAGCGTATGCGGGAAGTGTATAAGATAAAGGAAGATATGCGAAGAATTGAGAAAAAGATTGATTTGATTCTTAAGAAGAAATGATTATTGAGCAGGTTCTACTGCTGCAACGCGTAGTGATTTTTTCAGTTCGCGAGCAGCTTCGTTTTTCTTCGCTTTCTGCAAACGTGCAATGTATCCTGCAATCTTATTTCTGATTGGCTTGCTTGGCATTGTGTTTCCTAGTGTTTTCTTGTTGTATGAGAAATCTGTGTTGAAAAACTCTGAGCTTGAGCTGAGAAGTTGCTTTGCTGCTTTCTTGACCATTAATGATTTGATACGACCCATAATAACAGAGAGAAAAGAGGGTATTTAAAACTTATTGCTTTTTTGGGATGTAGCTGTTATATTTCAATTATAAGAAAAGAAAGATACGAAAATTAATCTCTTTTCCTATAACTTTTCAAACTTGAGCAAGGCAGACCATTCGTTGAGGAAGGACTGCGCCTTTTTCTCTAGGTCTCCCGGCGCGAGCAGGAGCGCAGGCATTTTTTCAGCATGTGCTTTTTGCAGAGCGTCTATCAGCTCCTCTGTTTTAAGGCGTTTCTTGTCTTTAGCTATGAGGAAGAAGTTTTGTTGACCTAACGGCGTTGTGAGCGAGACGTTTGCACACATTTCTTTCTTTGACTCTTCTTTAATTTTAATTACTTGTATTTCTCTTTTCATTAAATGTGCGTTGACTAATTTTGTAAATGGGAACTGCGGTTCTCTTATTTCTTCTTGCGTTTTGGTTGTTGTGCTGAGGATGGGGAGAGTTATTATGGGAATTGAAGCCGGTGCACTTGGTTTTGATGTGCGGGATTTTCTTTTTGGCTTTGGCACTTCAGGAGCAGAGACTGGAGAAGGAGATGCTGTTATTCCTGGCAAGGGTGCTGGCTGAGTGATGGATTGAATCTCCTTATTTTGCAGAGGTTCAAGTTTGGCAGCAATTAACTTTTGCGCTTCATCTTCTTGAACAAGAAAGTAGCGCCAGAAAAGCCTTGGTTGGTTGTTTTGAGTGAATCTCACTGGAATTGCAAAGTCTTTTATTGCCCTGAGCGCTACACGTATTACTGGCTCTAGTTTTTCATCATCAAGAATCTTATACTGCTTTAGATATGCATGAGCTTCTTTTTCGCGAATATTCATATGATTAATAAAGTTCTCAATTTGAGCTTCTTGGTCAGTAAGGTAATACAAAGAAGAACTTCCTATTTTAAGCGTGGACATCTTCACTTTTCCTTCACCGTAAAGTTCTGATAGAAATGCTGAAGCAAATAGAGGGCTTATTTTAACATCGCGTGCTATATGCACAGGAAGTGACGGGCCGCGCGCTTTAATGAATGAAATTATTAAGTCTTTAGTGCGATTCATTGTGTATGTATCTGCAGGCATGTTTTATTTTATGTGTATGTTTATTATAAACATTGCGTTACAAGAATCAATGATTCTTGAGTGCCTTCAAGGACATGAGTCCTTGAGGTTGAGAAACTCTTCGAGTTTCGAGGCGTTCAGAAACTGAAAGTTTCTGACGCTTAAGGTGTGGAGAGCGCATCGTTTTTTTGATTAAGAGCTTTAAGTTGAAGAATCTTGGCTGGAATTTTACTTTTTAGCATGAAAAGCTTGTAAGATAAATGTTAGTATATAAAATATACGATTGTTAGCGCGCAATTGAATACGCAATCTTTGTGACTGCGTGTCTCATACTACTTGCGCGTAGAACGCTCCTGCGCGCTAATTTGTAGTTTGGTTTGTGACATTAAAGAAATGTTTATATACATTTCTTTTTAATTAAAGATAGGTTGTTTTGGAGTTATATTATAAAAAGATGGTGTACTAAAAATATATCTATAAGAATGGGAAAAAGTATGGACCATATTATTACGAATCAGTACGAGTAAATGGGAAAGTTGTAAATAGATACGGTGCGTCCATCAAGATTAACTTTACAAACTTCTTTTAGAAGTATTAGCAATGGACCAGTGAGAAACTCTTTCTGGCTGGTATTTTGCTCTTTGGAATTGCGTGGTTTGTTTTATTGCCTACTGGACAAGTTACTTTGGATCTTTCTGATGTGCAGGCAGGAGAATTGCTTGAAGGAACATTGACTTTGAGTTTAGAACCTGAAGAATTCTTACCTGCAGATACGCAAGTTGTTGTTTCGTTAGGAGATATTGAAAAAACTTTTGCATTGTATGAATTGGTTTCTAGTGCATCTGTTTCTGGGACATATTATGCTTCTGGTGCTTCATTACAGAGAATTCTGATGATTAAGTCATATTTTGTTCTGAATTCTCTGTCTAGACAATTCTGTTTAAACGTGACACAACCAACAGAATTGTCTATAACTGGAACAGGGCAGGGATACGGGGCAGTGGCGGAGAGAGTTTATCCTGAAGTTAGTTTTGAGCTGATTATTTCTAAAGGAGAATCTGGCAGTGTTGGGGGAAGCGCAGAGAAAGGGGAGGAGAAAGAGAAAGCAAAGGAAGAGCCAAAGAAGGAGCAGGGAATTGAAGAGAAGCAGAAAGAGGAAGAGAAGAAAGAAAATGAGAAGAGCGAGGAAGTGAATGAAGAGACAGAGATAATTGAGGAGAAGAATGAGGAAGCAACTACAGGGGAAAATGTTGAGAGAGTTGCTCCTGTGGAACAGACAATCACTGGAGCGGTTGTTGCTGAAAACACAGAAATTGTTTCTGGAAGTGTGAGAAAAGGGGAGATTTTTACCTATGAGCTGAAGGTAGGGGAAAGAGTGTCATTGAAATCCGGAAGC